>ERZ1108166.264-NODE-264-length-59359-cov-6.230204_pt1 | contig 59359 bp, 55 predicted proteins | sample MGYA00403702_ERZ1108166 | MGnify/ENA primary metagenome ERZ1108166 (study PRJEB35170, sample SAMEA104062401) | human gut metagenome | biome: human gut; feature: human-associated habitat; material: faeces | place: Denmark | collected 2012-05-01 ...
GCTAAAGCGACCCGCCGCAGGCGGAGAATCCTGCGAGCAGGATTCTTTTTCATTTACCAGAAAAGAAAAGGAGACAATCATGGAAAAACAGAAGTATTATATTACAACAGCCATTGCCTACACATCAGGCAAACCTCATATTGGAAATACTTATGAGGCAGTTCTGGCAGATGCCATTGCCCGCTACAAAAGACAGCAGGGGTATGACGTATTTTTCCAGACAGGAACAGACGAACACGGACAGAAGATTGAAATGAAGGCGGCAGAAGCTGGAATTACACCGAAGGAATTTGTTGATAATGTTTCCGGTGAAATCAAAAATATCTGGGACATGATGAACACATCTTACGATAAATTTATCCGTACAACAGATGAGGAACACGAGAAACAGGTTCAGAAAATCTTCAAAAAAATGTATGCAAAAGGTGACATTTACAAAGGACATTACGAGGGAATGTACTGTACTCCATGTGAGTCTTTCTTTACAGAATCCCAGCTTGTAGACGGCAAATGTCCGGACTGCGGACGTCCCTGTGTTCCTGCAAAAGAGGAGGCTTATTTCTTTAAAATGAGCAAATATGCAGACCGTCTGATTGAGCATATCAACACACATCCGGAATTTATTCAGCCGGAATCCCGTAAAAACGAGATGATGAATAACTTCCTTCTTCCGGGACTTCAGGACCTTTGCGTATCCAGAACTTCCTTTAAATGGGGAATTCCGGTAGATTTTGACCCGAACCATGTTGTATACGTATGGCTGGATGCGCTCACAAACTACATTACAGGTATCGGATACGACTGTGACGGAGAAAGCACAGAGCAGTTTAAGAAAGACTGGCCTGCAGACCTTCATCTGATTGGAAAAGATATTATCCGCTTCCATACGATTTACTGGCCGATTTTCCTGATGTCACTTGACCTTCCCCTTCCAAAGCAGGTATTTGGTCATCCTTGGCTTCTTCAGGGAGACGGAAAAATGAGTAAATCCAAAGGAAATGTTATTTATGCAGACGAGCTTGTAGATTTCTTCGGCGTAGATGCAGTTCGTTACTTTGTTCTTCATGAGATGCCGTTTGAAAATGACGGTGTAATCACATGGGAGCTGATGGTAGAAAGATTAAATTCCGAGCTTGCAAATACACTTGGAAACCTTGTAAACAGAACCATTTCCATGTCCAACAAGTATTTTGGCGGCGTTGTGGAAAATAAGGAAGTATGCGAGCCGGTTGACGAGGATATGAAGTCCTTTATTCTTTCCGTACCTGGTAAGGTTGAGGAGAAAATGGATAAGCTTCGTGTGGCAGACGCTATGACAGAGGTATTCTCCATCTTTAAACGCTGCAACAAATATATTGACGAGACAATGCCGTGGGCGCTTGCAAAAGACGAGGACAAAAAAGACCGCCTTGCAACAGTTCTTTACAATCTGGTGGAAGGTATCTGCATTGGCGCGACTCTTCTGGAATCCTTTATGCCGGAAACAACACAGCGTATTCTTTCCCAGCTTAACGCAGAAGGAAGAACTCTTGAGGACTTAACGACATTTGGTCTTTATCCGTCAGGAAATAAAGTGACAGAGAAACCGGAAATTCTCTTTGCACGCCTTGACTTAAAAGAGGTAATGGAAAAAGTAGAAGCTCTTCATCCGGCAGTAAAAGAGGAAGAGAAAAAAGAAGAGGAAAACGTAATCGACATCGAGGCAAAACCGGAAATTACGTTTGAGGATTTTGAAAAACTTCAGTTCCAGGTTGGAGAAATCATTGCCTGTGAGGCAGTAAAAAAATCGAAAAAGCTTCTTTGCTCTCAGGTAAAAATCGGAAGCCAGGTACGTCAGATTGTATCCGGAATTAAAGCACATTATTCACCGGAAGAGATGGTGGGCAAAAAGGTTATGGTAGTGACAAACTTAAAACCTGCGAAGCTTGCGGGCGTTTTAAGCGAGGGAATGATTCTCTGTGCTGAGGATGCTGAAGGCAATCTTGCGCTTATGACACCGGAGAAAGATATGCCGGCAGGAGCGGAGGTATGCTGATGAAGAATAAAAAACCGATTATCGCAGCCCTTATTCTTGCTGTAGTTGTGGCAGTACTTTTTGGCGTATATTCTTTTACAAAACCAAAGACAGAAGAAGGCAGTAAGGAAGTAACCGTTCAGGTAGTTGATAAAGATGGAAAATCGGAAGATTTTACTTATCATACAGACAGCGAATATCTGGGAGATATTTTGAAGGACAACGAGCTTGTTGAAGGTGAGGATGGAGAGTACGGACTTTTCATTACTTCTGTAAACGGCATCAAAGCAGATGACAGCAATCAGGAATGGTGGTGCATCACAAAAGGCGGCGAGCAGGTAAATACTTCCGCGGATAAAACACCGGTAGCAGACGGAGATACCTTTGAGCTTACTTTGACAGTGGGATACTGATGCGGAGGAAATGCCTATGAACAGGCAGCCGAAAAAGAGTACAATAAAAGCAATATATATGGTTACAATGGGATTTTTAAGCGCCATTCTTCTGATTGGACAGGTGGGAATGGCGGTACTTCCCAATATTGAACCGGTTACCATGCTCATTATTGTGTATACTCTTATTTACAGGAAACAGGTTTTTTACATCATTTATACGTTTGTAATTCTTGAGGGTCTGATATATGGATTTGGAATCTGGTGGTTCAGTTATCTCTATATCTGGACGATTCTGGCTGTTATTGTGCTCCTTATGAAGAAAAATCAGTCGGTTCTTATGTGGGTGGTAGTGGCGGGCGCTTATGGTCTTGCCTTTGGATTTTTATGTGCCATTCCATACTTTATCTCAGGAGGCTGGGGCGCAGGAATTGCTTACTGGGTGTCGGGAATCCCGTATGATATTACGCACTGCATTGGAAATGTGGTATTAACAGGGCTTTTGTTTAAACCCGTATACAATGTGCTGAATAAAATGCACACATCACAGCTTGTTTATATGATAAATGCGGAAAAAAGACAGAACTGTAAAAATACTCCTTGACAAAACCGGTGTAAAGAGATTATAGTATTTAAAAATAAAAGGGAGTAGCTGGCACAGCAGTGTTTGCGATGTCGTCAATCTCGACAGATAAAATCTGTCCGTATCGTGATGAAACAGCGAGACTTTTATTGCATGGTAAAATGCAATAGAAGTCTCTTTTTATTTTGCATTTCTTGAAAATAAAAATACTCTTAAAGAAAGGAAGATGCCTATGAAACCTTATTACAATCAAAGCGCAGAAGATGTGCGTAAAGAAATCAATGGGGGAACAGAACCTCTCAGTGATTCCAAAGTGAAAGAAAATCAGGAAAAATATGGTTTTAATGAGCTGGTAGAAGGAAAGAAAAAAAGCACTCTTCAGATTTTTCTGGAGCAGTTTAAAGACTTCCTTGTAATCATTCTTATTTGTTCCGCAGTTGTATCTCTGTTTCTTGGAGAAGCAGAAAGCGCAGCCGTTATTCTCGTAGTTATCACTATGAATGCGATTTTGGGAACCGTTCAGACAATTAAAGCAGAACATTCACTGGACAGCTTAAAACAGCTTTCTGCTCCAAATGCAAAAGTTCTCCGCGGCGGTATTGTAGTGGAAGTACCAAGCAGGGAAATTACAGTCGGTGATGAAGTTCATCTTGAGGCAGGAGATTATGTTCCGGCTGATGGACGAATTATAGAAAGCGCCAGTCTGAAAGTGGATGAAAGCGCACTTACAGGTGAAAGTATTGCTGTAGAAAAAAGCAGCGAAATTCTGGAAGGAGAACTTCCTTTAGGCGACCGTGTAAATATGGTTTATTCAGGAAGCTTTGTTACTTACGGAAGAGCAAAATTTATTGTAACAGATATTGGAATGAATACAGAAGTCGGAAAAATTGCAGGGCTTCTTAAAAATACTTCCGAGAAAAAGACGCCGCTTCAGGTAAACTTAGATCAGTTTGGACAGAAGCTTTCCGTGATTATTCTTGTTCTCTGTGCCGCATTATTCGGACTTCAGGTAATAAAAGGCGGAAAAATTGCAGATGCCTTCCTTTTTGCAGTGGCTCTTGCAGTAGCAGCTATTCCGGAAGCTTTAAGCTCTATTGTAACAATCGTTCTTGCGTTCGGTACACAGAAGATGGCAAAACAGGGCGCAATTATCCGCAAGCTTCAGGCAGTGGAAGGTCTTGGAAGTGTGTCTATTGTATGTTCTGATAAAACAGGAACACTTACACAGAATAAAATGACAGTAGAGCATTATTATGTGGACGGACAGGACATTCCGGCAGAAGAAATTAAACCGGAAAATCCTCTTCACAAACAGATGCTTCGTCTCAGTATTCTCTGTAACGATTCTACCAATATTGATGGAAAAGAAATCGGAGACCCAACAGAGACAGCCCTTATTAATCTTGGAGACAAGCTGGGTGTTCCGGCAGAGAGAGTAAGAAAAGCATATCCCCGTTTAAGTGAGATTCCTTTTGACAGTGACAGAAAGTTAATGTCAACTTTCCATAAACTGAAAGACGGATATACTATGGTAACAAAAGGTGCAGTAGATGTTATGCTGAACCGTGTAAAATACATCCAGAAAAACGGAGAGCTTGTATCTCTCACGGAAAAAGATATTCAGGAAATTGCAAAGGCAAATGAAAGCTATTCCAGACAGGGACTTCGTGTTCTTGGTATGGGATACAGAAAGTTTGAAGGAGAAAGAGAGCTTTCCCTTGAAGATGAAAACGACCTTGTATTTCTTGGTCTGATTGCTATGATGGACCCGCCTCGTCCGGAAAGTGCCGCAGCAGTTGCAGATTGTATCAGCGCAGGTATCCGCCCAATCATGATTACAGGTGACCATAAGGTAACGGCAGCAGCCATTGCAAGAAGAATCGGTATTCTGACAGATGACAGCCAGGCTTGTGAAGGCGCTGAAATTGATGGTTTAAGTGATGAAGAGTTAAAGGATTTTGTAGAGAATATTACAGTTTATGCCCGTGTAACACCGGAGCATAAAATCCGTATTGTCCGGGCATGGCAGGAAAAAGGCAATATTGTTTCCATGACAGGCGATGGTGTAAACGATGCGCCGGCTTTAAAACAGGCGGACATTGGTGTGGCAATGGGAATCACAGGAACGGAGGTTTCCAAAGATGCTTCTTCTATGATTCTTACAGATGATAATTTTGCTACTATTATAAAGGCAGTAGAAAACGGACGAAATGTATATGCAAATATTAAAAGAGCGATTCAGTTCCTTCTTTCCGGAAACTTTGCAGGAATCCTTGTAGTCCTTCTTTCTTCTCTTCTTGGACTTCCTGTTCCGTTTGCGGCTGTACATCTTCTGTTTATCAACCTTGTAACAGACAGTCTTCCGGCAATTGCCCTTGGACTGGAGCCATACAAACACAATGTTATGAATGAAAAACCTCGTCCTATGAACGAAACCATTCTTACAAAGGGATTCCTTGCAAGAGTAGGTGTGGAAGGTGCAGTGATTGGTCTTATTACACTTGGGGCGTTTATGATTGGTTATCAGGGAGGAGATGCGAAACTTGCCAGCACAATGGCATTTGCAGTTCTCTGCCTTTCCCGTCTTGTTCATGGATACAACTGTAAATCAAAGAGCCCTGTTCTCTTTAAGAAACAGTTCTTTAACAACAAATATATGCAGGGCGCATTTGCAGTAGGTGTGATTCTTGTAACTCTTGTACTGACAGTTCCGGCATTACAGGGACTTTTCGCAGTGAAGACATTAAGCATCGCGCAGCTTTTCACAGTATATGGACTTGCACTTTTGAATCTGCCAATTATCCAGGCAATGAAAGCGCTGAAGAAAAAATAAATACAGAATTGCGAAAAATATCCATCAGGGGCTCTGCTCCCGGTGGATATTTTTTTGCCGTGAGGCAAGGCGCTTTTTATCTGTACACTTTGTCGGGATTTTGCTATACTGGAGGAAGGGAATTATAGCGTTTGCTGATATTGAAAAACAACAACTAACAGAGGTGATACAATGGGAGAAGGTTTTACTCATTTTGACAAAAACGGTAATGCAGTAATGGTAGATGTATCCGGTAAGAATGATACATTCCGTACCGCTACTGCAGTGGGGGAAATTCATGTAGGAAAAGAAATTATGGAAGCTGTAACAGGGGGAAATATAAAGAAAGGCGATGTACTTGGAGTTGCCCGTGTTGCAGGAATTATGGGCGTGAAAAGGACATCTGATCTTGTTCCCATGTGCCACCCCCTTTTTATTCAGAAGTGTGCAGTAGATTATGAACTGGATGAAGAAAAGGGGATTATCCGCGCTTTTTGTACTGTAAAAACCCAGGGAAAAACAGGGGTGGAAATGGAAGCTTTAACAGGCGTTCAGGTAACGCTTCTTACAATTTACGATATGTGTAAGGCAATTGATAAAAGAATGGTAATGACAAATATTCATCTTGTAGAAAAAACAGGGGGAAAAAGCGGAGATTTTTCGTTTGAAGAGAAATAATGCTCTTTCCGGAAAGGGGATATTATGAAACGTGTATCAATCATCACATCAAGTGACAGCGGATATAGAGGAGAAAGAGAGGATTTAAGCGGTCCTGTAATAAAGGAAATTGTGGAAAGTAAAGGATATGAAGTTGTTTCTGTGGAGATTTTACCGGATGATAAGGAAATGCTGAAAAAACGCATGGCAGAAATTGCAGATAAGGGAGAGGCAGAGCTGATTCTCACAACAGGAGGAACAGGATTTTCCCCAAGAGACGTGATGCCGGAGGCAACAGAAGAAATTTGTGAGAGACGAGTTCCCGGGATTCCGGAGGCAATGCGCGCGTACAGCATGACGATTACAAAGCGTGCCATGTTAAGCAGAAGCGCAGCAGGTATTCGGAAAAAAACCCTGATTATCAATCTGCCGGGAAGTCCAAAGGCAGTGAGAGAAAGCCTGGAATATATTATAGACGCTCTGGGACACGGAATTGAAATTATGACAGGGGAAGCAGGAAACTGTGCAAGATAAATATAGATAAAGGAATGAAACGGGAGGAAAATTTTTATGGGAAAAGTAATGTCAGTATGTACAAGTGAGGCAAAAGGTACACAGAAGAAAAATGTAGGAACAGCAGAATTTGTGGAAGACTGGGGAATAAAAGGAGATGCACACGCAGGAAAATGGCATCGCCAGGTAAGCCTTCTTTCTTACGATAAAATAGAAGAATTTCGCGCAAGAGGCGCAGAAGTGGCAGACGGAGCATTTGGGGAAAATCTTGCAGTGGAGGGCTTTGATTTCGCAAAGCTTCCTGTGGGGACAATTTTCAAATGCAATGATGTAGTTCTTGAGCTTACACAGATTGGAAAGAAGTGCCACAGCGGCTGTGAAATTTTCAAAAAAATGGGAGATTGTATTATGCCGAGAGAGGGTGTTTTTACAAAAGTTCTTCACGGAGGAAAAATAAGCGTGGGGGACGAACTTATTATTTTGGAGGAAAAACATGATATTTGACACACATGCACATTACGATGACGAGGCTTTTGATGAAGACAGAGAGATACTTCTTGATTCTATGAAGGAAAACGGGATTGGCTGGATTGTAAATGCCTGTGCTTCCGCTGAGCATATAGAGGAAACCATTGCACTTATGGAAAAATATCCTTTTATTTATGGGGCAGTGGGTGTTCACCCTGATGATGCGGATAAAATGACAGAGGAGACGTTATCAAAAATCCGCCGCTTTTCCCGTCATGAAAAGGCAGTGGCAATTGGAGAAATCGGTCTTGATTATTACTGGCATAAAGAAAAAGAGGAACATGATATTCAGAAAAAAATGTTCCGGGCACAGATGGATATTGCAAGAGAGGAAAAACTTCCATTTATGATACACAGCCGTGATGCGGCAGAGGATACCCTTTCTATTGTTCGGGAATATGTGAAAGAAGGAATGTCAGGCGGTATTATCCATTGTTTTTCTTATGGAAAAGAAATGGCAAGGGAATATCTGAATATGGGGCTGTTTCTGGGAATTGGCGGCGTTGTTACATTTAAAAATGCAAAAAAATTAAAAGAGGTAGTAACATACGCACCGCTTTCTCAGCTTGTCCTTGAGACAGACTGTCCATATATGTCTCCGGAGCCTTATAGAGGGAAACGCAATTCTTCTTTAAATCTGCCCTATGTAGCTCAGGCAATTGGGGATCTGAAGGGGATTTCGGCGGAGGAAGTTGTAAAAATTACGGAAGAAAATGCAAGGAGACTTCTGGGGATTTAAGAGAAGGCTATAGCGGGAGAAAATATGAAGGAGTTTTTTGTAGAAGAATTTTCTTCACAGGAATCTTACAGAAGATTTATAAAATATATGCTGTCACACAGCCAGTTTTTTTCTGTTATCTATTTTCGGTATCGGGAAAATGAACCTATGAAGAAAAGACCGAAAATGCTTTATGAAAAACTGAAAAAATTCAAAGAATACAGTATAGCTACCAGTGAATGGCCAGGCACAATTACAATGGATGATAATCATATTTATAAGCTTGTCTATTACCGGGCAGAAATGGAATGCTTTGACTGGCTGATACAAGTGCCGGGACTGTATGAATGGGATTATCCTTATGCACCTATGGATTTATGCTTTTACAGAGACGGATATTGCTGGTTTTCTCTTACGGCGCATGAGCAGACAGCATGTTTATATACAGATAAAGAAGAGGAGATTGAGGAACTTACAGCTCTTGGAGCAGAGCTGACTTTTTCTGAAGATAATGCTGATGTAGTTTACTGTGAATTTCTGAAATGACTTCAGGATTATAACAGGCCTGTTGCAGAGGAGGTACTTCAGGTGCTTTGATTAGAATGCTGCAGGCAGCGAGGTTTGAGAAATTATATGAAAAAGCCAACGGATTCTTTGATTATTGCATTTTATTCTCTTGACACTATGTTTTGATGGTGATATATTTGTCTTATAAAGAGATAAATATATCACTATTTTGTTTTGGAGGGAGAGATGTAAAATGTTAAAAGCAAAAGTGAAAAGATTAGTGATATTGGGGTTGGGGTGCGCTTTTTTTATGGCGGCGGCAGCGATATATTCTCTGCTGTATAATGGGGGAAGACTTGTATATCCGATGGATATGGATACTTATGTTTTTCAGACAAAGGATATTCCCATGCTGGTTGCAGGAGCAATTACGGCAGTTTATGTTATTTATCTTGTAGTGAGTGTATTTTCTTGTACGAATTTCAAAAAGAGAGATACCAGCCATACGAGAACAATATCTCCTAAACTTGGCTTTCTTGGTTTTTTCGGTTTTTTGGGATTTTTGGGTATATGGACATATACGGAAAAAGAAATGATTGCTCCATTCATGTTTTTTATATTCTTTGGCTTTTTCGGATTCTTTTTTGAGGGAAAGCTTTCGGATACGCTGAAGGACGAGCTTTACCTGGAAAATAGAAAAAATGCGGAGTTAAAGGCATACCGCACTGGTTTTGTTCTGTTATTTTTTGTCATATGGGCAATGGGCGTCGGCATATTCTCCAGTGTGAAAGCCTGCGCAGCATTTATGTTGATTTCCATTTCTCTTATTTATGCTTTTGTTCTGTTTTACAGTAATTATCTGTTGTATCGATTCGAAAAAGAGGAATAAATATGGGAGCAGAATTTCAGTGTAATTTAAAAAAGTACAGAATGCTGCAGGGATTGACACAGGAGCAGCTTGGGCAGATGGTAGGAGTGAGGAGAGAAACAATCATGCGTCTGGAGAAAGCGCAGTATAATCCTTCTCTTAAACTTGCCATAGATATTTCGAGAGCAGTAAACGCGCCAATAGAGGATATTTTTATATTTAAGTAAAGAAACCAGTCATTTACCTAAATGCATATAGTACATAAAAACACCGGTTTTTCATAGAATATAACAGATATAATTTACCTTGATAAAAATGGTTGTTGAGGATATACGGTATTTGGTGATCGCACTAAGGAAACTCGCTGGAAAGTCTAAAAAATAGTTGAAGATACACACTAGGCGAATTATAATGAATCTTATCAAATATGAGTAGGTGATACGAATGAATCAAGAAGCACAGGAATATTATAATATTGCCAGTTGGACAAAGGATAAAGTAAATTACAATCGGATATCAAAATTTAATACGAATAAGCACAGACAAGTTTTACATGGACAAATATGGTTTTGTGATTTAGGTTATAATGTAGGAACAGAAAAGAATAAAATGCGTCCGGTATTGGTGATGTCTAATAATAAAATCAATAATTCCGAAAAAGTGGTAGTGGTATGTATTACCGATGCAAAAGGAAAGGTAAATGCACGATGTCTACCAATTCAGGATTCATGGTTTTTGCTATATTCTGATACAGAAGATGAAGAAAAACAAGTGACTCCAGGAAGAACGATACCAGCGTCTATGCATACTTATGAATTTTTGGATAAAGATAGTATGATTCAATGTGAGGAGATACGTGCAGTTAGTAAGTCAAGACTGGATGCGAATCGAGGATGTATTGGTACTTTGACACAGGAAGATTTTAATCTTGTAAAAGGAAAATTCAAAAGAGCATACAACCTGTAAAAATGTGAGTGTTAAAAATTTGTTGACAAAGAGAAGGCAGTTGCATATAATAAAGAAGAACAGAGATACTATGATTAAGTCCCACACTTGAGCAATCAAGATACAGTGGGTGCTTTATAAATGTTTAAACGAAGCCGTAGGACCGTAAGGTATAGCTTCTGGAAGCTCCCCAGTTTTATCTGGGGAGTTTTTCTTATTGTCCCTTACCTTACAATTTTGTAAGCCCATCGTCCTTTTAAATATGGTATGATGGTATCAGGAAAGGACAGGGAGGCGTTATGAGTACAATACTTCTTTTGGAGGACGATGAAAGTTTGATTGACGGGCTGGAATATGCTCTTATAAAAAACGGATTTTCTGTGGAAATCGTAAGGACGGTAAAAGAGGCGAAGAAAAGACTGGAAGGAAAAGAACCGGACTTGTTTCTTCTTGATGTAACGCTTCCGGACGGAAGCGGGTTTGAGGTATGTGAGGAGATTCGGAAAAACGGAAGTACAGTTCCGGTTATCTTTCTTACGGCAGCAGATGAGGAAGTGCAGATTATACGTGGTCTGGATATAGGTGGTGACGATTACATTACAAAGCCGTTTAAGCTGGGGGAGCTTTGCTCCCGTATTCGGGCATTGCTAAGAAGAAGTGAGCAGTGGAAAACGGACAAAAATGAAGCAGAAATAAAATGTGGAGAACTTGTTATCGACCTTTCCGGAAGTCGTGCATATCTGGCAGGAGAACAGCTTGAGCTCACAGGTGCGGAATACAGGCTTCTCTGCCTTCTGGCGGGAAATTCGGGACAGATTCTTACGAGAGAGAAGATTCTTGACAGACTGTGGGACGATAAGGGAAGCTTTGTGGATGATAATACCTTATCTGTCTATATTCGGAGACTGCGCCGGAAAACGGAGAAAAATCCGTCTGAGCCGGAACACTTAAAGACAGTGCGGGGACTCGGATATATGTGGGAGGAATGAGCGATGGGCTTTTTACAGGAAAAACAAAACCGGATGTATATGGTATTTGTGGGAGGAGGCTGTGCATTCCTTCTCTTTTTTTCTCTTTTTCTGGGAGTGTGCCGGGAAAGAGAAAAAAAGACCTTGTTTTTACAATGGGAAAAAACAGTTTCTTCCGCCATGTTAGAGAAGGGTCTGAGAGAAGATGAGATAGGTGATATTCTGCAAAGCAGAGAGATTACGGAGGAAGGGGAAAGGTTTCTGGAAAAACTGGGGCACACAGAAAAAGAAAATTTTTGGTTATTAGAGGCGGGGGAAACAGACAACTTTTTATTTGAGATTGTTCTGGCAGCAGGAGGTTTCCTGGCTGTTTTCTGGTTTCTGGGAGGCGCATCTGCCTTTCTTTTACAAAGAGAAAGACAGTATGAGGAGGCAGTAAAAATAATAGAAGCGTTTCAGATGGGGGAAACAGAGCGCCGTCTTCCGGGGAATGATACAGGAGGCATTTACCGTCTGTTTTCTTCTGTAAATCGTCTGGCAACCGCTTTTTGCGCCAGGGAGGAAGCAGCACAGAAGGCGAAGGATTTTCTGAAGGATATGGTTTCGGATATTTCCCATCAGTTAAAAACACCTCTTGCAGCTTTAAATATGTATATGGAAATCATGATGGAGGATAAAGATGCAGTGGAGTTTTTCGGGGAGAAGGCACTTCTTTCTTTAGAGCGAATGGAGCGTCTGACGGGAAATCTTTTGAAAATAGTGCGCCTTGATGCAAAAACCATTTCCTTTGAAAAAAAGCCCTGTGATGTAGGCGGTCTTGTGAAAGATGCGGCAGAAGGCTTTATTACAAGAGCAGAAAAAGAAGGAAAACAGCTCTTTCTGGAAGGAGAGGAAACGATTTTAAATTGTGATAGAAATTGGACAGAGGAGGCTGTGTCAAATCTGATAAAAAACGCTCTGGATCATACAGACGAGGGAGATTTTGTAAAGATTTCCTGGGAGAAATCCCCTGTGATGATTCGTATTTCTGTGGAGGATAATGGAAGCGGAATTTCAGAAGAAGATATTTATCATATTTTCAAGCGGTTTTACAGAAGCTCCTCTTCGTCTTCCGGGGGTTCCGGTCTTGGGCTTCCTCTTGCAAAAGCTATTGTGGAAGAGCAGGGAGGAAGTCTTACGGTTTCCAGTCAGGAAGGACAGGGAAGCGTATTTGTGATTTCTTTTTCGTATGTGACAGAACTGTAAGGGAAAATTTTTCAAAATTCATCTGTATGTAAGGGTGAGATGGTATTGTTTTCTCATCACGCAGGAGGTTAAAAATTATGGAAATTTTAAAGGTAGACAGACTTTGTAAAACTTACGGAAAAGGAAACGCTGTAGTAGAAGCTGTAAAAAATGTTTCTTTTTCTTTGGAAAAGGGAGAATTTGCGGCTGTTGTAGGAGAATCCGGCTCTGGAAAAAGTACGCTTTTAAACTGCATCGGAGGGCTGGATACGCCCACATCAGGGAATATTTATCTGGACGGGGAAAATTTATTTCAGATGAAGGAAAATGAAAGGACAATTTTTCGAAGAAGAAATATCGGGTTTGTTTTTCAGTCGTTTCATCTGATTCAGGAACTGGATGTGGAGAATAATATTATTTTTCCCCTGCTTCTTGATAATAAGAAGGCAGATAAGGAGGAAGTGGAAGAAATTCTGGAGCTTCTTGGACTTTCGGAAAGGCGTCATGCGCTTCCGGGGCAGCTTTCCGGAGGGCAGCAGCAGAGAGTGGCAATCGGCAGGGCTCTGATTACAAAACCGATGCTGATTCTGGCTGATGAGCCTACGGGAAATCTTGACAGGAAGAACAGCAGGGATGTTATGGATCTTTTGCTTCAGGCTTCCAGACGTTACAGACAGACAATTCTCATGATCACGCATAACACAGCGCTTGCTGCCTGTGCAGACAGGGTTTTGGAGGTTTTAGACGGAGAGCTTCGCGACCTGGGAGGTGTGACAAATGAAAAATTATCTTGAGCTTGTCAGAATTTCTGCGAAGGTACGGAAAAAACAGAGCTTTATGACACGCTTCTGTATTTTTTTGTCAGTCTTTCTTGTATCTGTGATTTTTGGAATGGCAGATATGGAGGTGCGAAATGAAAAACAGCAGGCAATTCAGTCGGACGGAGCCTGGCACGCATGTTTTCGGGGACTTACAGATGCGGAAATTTCGCTTATTTTAAAGCGTCCTGATATAAAGAAGACTGCTTATTATGCAGTGACAAATTATAAGCTGGATAAGGATTATTTTGTGGAGGGAAAGAAAAGCGTTATATGCGGGTTTGACAGGGGATTTCTGGATTTATATCCTTCCATTGAGATAAAAGAGGGAAATTTTCCGGAAAAACCGAATGAGGCGGTTGTGTCAGAAAATATGAAGGAGCAGCTCAATTTAAAAACAGGGGATAAAATAACTCTCAGGACACCGGAAGGAAATCTGGAATATACGGTTTCCGGGATCACAGGTGACACTTCCATGCTCATGAAATGGGACGTTTTTGGGATTTTCCTAAGTGCGGATGGCTATCGGGCTTCTTTTATGAATGCAACAGAAACGAAAGATATGGAATATTATGTTCAGTTTCAGCCTTTTGTAAATATTCAGGAAAGTATAAACAACATATGTGAAAGTTTTTCTTTGTCCAAAGATAAAGTTGGTGAAAATGCGAAGCTTCTGGGACTTATGCTGCAGAGTGACGACATGTATATGGTGCAGCTATATATTGCTGCGGCTGTTCTGGCAGTTCTTGTATCTGTGGCAGGGATTTTTATGATTACGGGAAGTCTGAACAGCAGCGTGGCAAGACAGACAGAATTTTTCGGTATGCTGCGCTGTCTTGGGGCAACGGGGAAACAGGTGAGGAAATTTGTGAGAAGAGAGGCATTAAACTGGTGTAAGACAGCCATTCCGGCGGGACTTCTTTTTGCCTCTTTTGTGATATGGGGCATCTGCGCTCTGCTCCGGGTTTTAAGTCCCGGTTATTTTAAGGAAATGCCAGTATTTGCAATCAGCCTTCCGGGACTTCTTGCAGGAGCTGTAATCGGGATTTTGACGGTACTTTTAAGCGCTTATGCTCCAGCGAAGCGGGCGTCAAAGGTTTCGCCTCTTACTGCGGTATCAGGGAATGCAGGCACTGTAAAAGAGACGAAAAAGCCTGCTGGAAAAGGATGCTTTCCAGTAGAAATCTCTCTTGGAATCCATCATGCAAAGGGAAGCCGGAAAAATCTGTTTCTTATGACAGTTTCCTTTGGGTTCAGTATCGTTCTTTTTCTTGCTTTCGGAACAACTGTAGATTTTATGAATCATGCTCTCAAACCCCTTCAGCCGGATGCGCCGGATATTTCTGTTTTCGGGGAAAACAATACGCCTTCTCTCTCGAAAGAGCTTGCAGATATGATAAGAGAAATTCCGGGAGTGAAAACAGTTTTCGGAGAGGGAATGAAAGAGGGCAAATATACAGTTTTGAATATACAGCTTGAGAAAAAGGCTTCAAATGAGACGGTGGAAAAGATAAGAGAGGCAGCTGGGGAAAAGGTGCTGTTTTCTGATAAGAGAATGTCAAATGAGGAAGTAAAAGGTGCGTATTATTCGTTTGCCGTTCTTGTATATGGATTTCTTGTTGTAATCAGCCTGATTGCCGTTTTTCACATAATAAACAGCATCAGTATGAGTGCTGATTCGAGAATGCGGCAGTTCGGGGCAATGAGAGCCATTGGAATGTCGGACAGACAGGCAGTGCGCATGGTAGCAGCAGAAGTTGCCACCTATGGCGTCTGCGGAATTGCTGTTGGTCTGTTTGGAGGAATTCCCGTACACAGATTTCTTTTTGAAACGCTCATTACTTCAAAATGGGGTGATTCCTGGAAATTTCCAATTGTTCAGACAGGAATTATTCTGGCTGTTCTGGTTTTTTCCATTATGTTATCTGTTGCAGGTCCTGCGAGAAGAATACGGAAAATGTCTGTAACGGACACGATTGGAAGTCTTTAATTACCATTCTTCCTCATATTCCCCGGAGTCGTCCTCCGGGGAGTTTTCTTCTTCTGCCTGCTGTGCTTCGTAGAGCGCTCCGTAATACTGGTCTGCTGTTATAGATTCTGTGTCTTCCACATAGTTGCCGTTTTTGTCTGTCATACTGCCGTCCCAGTCAAAGGAAACTTCAAGAAGATTTGTGCCGGTAGACGGCGTTACATTCATAGACATGATTTTCTTATATGTTTCTTTTAAGCTTTCTACAGTAAACGATTCTTCTATGTAATTATGGACGCCGTGCTGGGCAGCCAGTTCGTCTGTATAGTCGGAAAGCATATACGGACCAAATTCGCCTGCCTCACTGTTATAGTGCATAACGAGAGGCTCTATTTCAGGATTTAAAATTTTTACAGTGGATTTTCCATTTAAAACAGATTTCTCTATGGTAAATTTACCCATTCCTCCAAGAAGCTCAGGAAGCTGCTGCTGAGTGGAGACAAAGTTTCCAAGAGAATAAAAAATTACCATTTCATTGCCTTTGTCATCGGACATAACGCCGTATGGCTGAAGTACGTGAGGGTGTCCTCCGATTACTACATCTACGCCCTGCTGAAGAAGAAAGGCAGCCCACTGTTTTTCGTATTCATTTGGCATGGTTTCATCTTCTGTACCCCAGTGAGCTACAAAAATGATACAGTCTGAAACTTCTTTTGCTTTCTGAATGGAGGCAGCTACTTTTGCCTTGTCAAAAATATCAATCATATATTCTTTGCCTTCTCCTGCGCCGGAGTTGTTTGTTCCGTATGTATAGTCGAGAAAGGCAATTTTAATTCCGTTTACTTCCCGGACTTTTACAGAGGCGGCATCTTCTTCTGTCTCGTGGATACCAATGAGGGTAATATCAGGATAATTGGTACGCCAGAACTCAAAAGTCTGCGCCATGTAATCATAGCCGTAGTCATCAATATGATTGGTAGCGGATTCTACTACGTCAAAACCGGCCTTTACAATGGCGTCTCCAACTTCTGTAGGTGTTGCAAAAGAAGGATAGGAGCTCACTGCATCGTGGTCTGTTGTAAAGACAGTTTCCTGGTCAATCATGGCAATGTCTGCGCTTTGGATTTCGTCCAGGACATTGGCGTAAATATGGTCGTAGTTCCACTCACCGGAATCGTTTCTTCCAGAATCAATTAAGGTCTGGTGGTAAAGATTATCGCCTACTGCAATAACGGAGGCTGTTGTGACAACAGGGGTTTTGGCGGCTTTTTCCGCCTTTTCTTTTTCAAGCCTTGCTTTTCTTTCCGCTTCGATTGCCGGTTTTTGTATAATCTGATAATCCAGTTGGTGAAAAAACAGGCAAAGTACGGCAAGTACGGCAATGGAGCAGATGAGACTGATTTTGGAGTTCATCCGCTCCTTAAAATTAAGGGGTATATTTTCATTTCGTTTCATAGGACGTCCTCTGTATTTTTAATCATTTATCAGGTATCTGCATACCTGTATCTTTCATTATAGCAAATTCAGGAAGGCAAATAAAGTCATTTTATGTACTTTTCAAGAACAGGGAAGGGAACTGCTCCGATTTCCAGAACTTTCTGATGAAATTCCTTCAGAGAGAAATTTTCTCCCAGTCTTTTTTCTTCTGATTTTCGAAGGTCAAGGAAATTTAAGTATCCCCAGTAATATTTCAGATAGTTTGCAGGGGTTTCTACAATGTACTGATAAACTTCTGCGGCTGTCTGTGGAGAGATGCCAAAGACGCGCAGGAAGGAAGCTGCCTGCTCCTGACTCCAGCCATAATAATGAATACCTATGTCCATAAGACAGCAGATATTTAAGTTTACGCTTCTGTTCAGCCATGCGAGCGCTCCAATGTCTTTTGCCGCCTCATCTTCTATAAGAGGGGCGCTGTAGCTGTAGGCGAAAGGCTCTACATACGTTGCCCATCCTTCTATGTAGCCGCTGGATTCAATGAGGCTTCGAATGGGATTTTTATTTTCTTCTGCAAAAAACATAGTCTGGTAAAGGTGCCCTGGAAAGCCTTCGTGAGAAAGGGTGGTAAATAAATCAAGCTTCTGACTGTTCCCGGCATTGTTGATGTAAATGATATTGGGACTTTTCGTATCAACAGGGGGAGTGAGATAAAAGGCAGGGCTTAAATACTCTTCAAGAGATTTATGGACGTAGCGGATTTCATAAGAAACATCTGGAAGCTCCGGAAAATCTTTTATAATCTGTTTCTGGAGATAATTCATCATTTCTTCCGGTTTCATATCTGGAAAAATATTATTTTCCATAAATTTTGAAGCAAGGGAAGGCTGTTCCTTTAACATGAGCTGAATGGTTTTTGTCTCGCTTAAAAGCTGCTCTGTAAGGCGCTGTCTGATTTTTTCCACAGGGACGTAAGTTCCCACCTGGCTTTTCAGGAGATAGGTGTAGTAGTCCTGACCTCCCGGAAAATGGGCAAGTCCCTGAGAATTTCTGCCTGTTCCCTTTAATTCCAAAAGTCCCTGAATCAGTTTTTCATAGGCGGGAATCACACATTCCAGGATGATTTTCCTGTGGGCGGATTTCAGTTTTTCCTGGTCTTTTTTTGAGAATTTTCCATACTGTGCAAGTTTCGTATCAAAAATTTCCAGCATATAGTTGGAGTCAGGATTTTTGATGAAGGATTCACACTGGCTGCAGATTCGTTCCAGAGCAGCATCGCTCATAAAATATCCTGCTTCTGATTTTTTTCTCTGGAAAGAGAGAATGCTTTCAAAATAAGGCTCTATACTGGAGAGAAGGTTCAGATAGTCCGATATGTCCTGGTCTTCATAAAAAGCATATTCTGCAAGAAGGACAGGAAGCTGCGCCTGAATGCCAAGGCTTGGAGAAAGCATTTCTTCCAGAAGATAATTGTCTCCAAGAGAAGACTGCGTGTGAAAGTAGAGAAGGAGCATATCAAGAGTAATTTGATTTTCACGGGAAAGTCTGGAATAGGCAAAGCTTCGGAGGGTGTCTTCATATTCCCGGCAGAGGGCGTAGGTTTTCTCCATATCCGTATTTACTGTTCCAAGAGATGGTTTCGGGCGTTTCAGACCTGCTTTTTTGGGATGGGCAATGGAGTAGTGGAAGGTAAGGGCGCTGCCGGAAACTTCTTTTTCAAAAAGCTCTTCTGTAAAGTTTTCAAACCGGGCGTTTTCAGAGAATACATGATTGGAAAAATAGCCAATACTAATACCGGACAGAAGGGTAAAACAAAGAATGAGAAGCACCAGAAGAGTTTTTCGTGATTTGGAGATTTTAAAAGGCATACAATCCTCACAAAAGTTTCGGTTTTTACTATCTTATTGGAAAAAAGAGGATTATATGTTATGATTGATACAGGACCTTTAAAGTCCTGATTAGGAGAGATAAAAGGAGTGAAAGACAATGACAGAAATATATGACCTTGCGATTATTGGAGCTGGACCGGCAGGGGTGAGCGCTGCAATTTATGCGGCAAGAGCAATGCTTAAAACCGTATGGATTGATAATAAATGTATGCCTGGAGGACAGATTACAGATACTTATGAAGTAGACAATTATCCGGGAATGCCTGGAGTGACAGGAATGGATTTGGGAGAGGCTTTCGGAGCACATGCAGAAAAACTGGGACTTTCTCCTGCGTGTGATGAGGTTCTTTCCATAGAGGATGAAGGAAGAGAAAAGATAATCCGTACACGGAAAAACACTTACAGAACAAAATCTGTGATTTTGGCACTTGGAGCAGCTCACAGAAAACTGGGCATTCCCGGAGAGGAAGAACTTGGAGGCGCTGGCGTTTCTTACTGCGCAACGTGTGACGGCGCATTTTTCCGAGGCAGAACAACGGTAGTAATTGGCGGAGGAAACGTGGCTTGTGAGGATGCGATTTTTCTTTCCAGAATTTGTGAGAAAGTATATCTTGTACACAGAAGGGATGCCCTTCGTGCGGATAAAATCCTTCAGGAACGCCTTTTTGCCTGCGAAAATGTAGAAATGGTATGGAACAGCGAGCCTGTTGAGATTCAGGGAGAGGACATGGTAAAGGCGCTCCTTGTAAAAGATAAGGTGTCAGGGGAAGAGCGCATCATTGAGGCAGACGGCGTGTTTATTGCTGTTGGAACGATTCCCAATACATGGCTTGTGAAAGATTTGGTAGAGACAGATGATTATGGTTATATCGTGGCAGGAGAAGAAGGAATTACAAGTGTGCCGGGGATTTTTGCTGCGGGAGATTTAAGGACAAAGTCTCTCAGGCAGGTGGTAACTGCGGTTTCTGACGGGGCAAATGCGGTGACTGCAGTGCAGGAGTATCTTCTTAGGATTTGACAGGGCAATGGTCTTGTGATATTATACACAAATGATTCATAAAATGTAACAAATATGTAACAATTACGAGGAGTGTATTATATCATGAGAAAAAAATTAACAGCGATGTTTTTAAGTTTTTGTATGGTTTCTGTTTTTATGCCTCAGGCTGTTCTGGCAGAGGATGTTCTGGAGTCAGGAGATTTGCTCACAGATGGAGAAGACGAGCGTGCTGCGAAGCGTCAGGAAATAGTGGATTATGCTCTCCAGTTTGAGGGGAATCCTTATGTGTACGGAGGGACAAGTCTTACAAACGGAGCGGACTGCTCCGGATTTGTAATGTCTGTCTTTGCAAATTTTGGGTACGAGCTTCCAAGAGTAGCTGCAAGTCAGTATATGGATTCTGAGAAGAAAGATATGAGTGAGATGGAAACAGGAGATCTCGTTTTTTATGGGGATTCTCCGGAGGGAATTTACCATGTTGCACTGTATATCGGTGACGGGAAAGTAATCCATGCAAGTACAGCGGAGACAGGAATTAAGATTTCTGATTATGATTATCAGCAGCCATATGGAATCGGTACTTACGTGGAATAAGAAAAAGAGAATATTCTGACAGATAAAGAAAAAAATTGCGCCAGAGTTTTTCGGATGTCGAAAAAGGAATAAAAAATAGCAAATTGCACAAAGAATGTAGAAGAATGTGGATTGTACAAATATAAGTACAAAAGTTTTCCACATATGAAATATCCCGTAAACTGTGGAAAATCTAGTTATACACAAAATTATCCACATTATCCACATGGAAAGGATGTGGATTAGCAGATTTACATAAGAAGTTGATAAACAAGTGTTTTGTTAAAAAAGTATAAAATTATATAGAAACACAAAAAAATGTAAAAAAGGGTTGACTTTTTTGGAATCAGTACTTCACATAAATTTAACATAAAATGACAGAATATTACATCGAATGACAGAGTGAAAAAGGCTCTGTTTTGGAAAAAAAGAAGCCTCTCACAGTGGAGAGACTTCTTTTTTTTCAGCCTGCATTTTCTTTCATTCTTTTAATAACTTTTAACCTTGTAAACTCTTCTCGTTCTTTTTCTTCCAGGGCATTTGTAATGTCCCTTGTAAGAGCCTCAAATTTGGGAATAGTGATGTTCTTCAGGGCATTGGCGCGTTTCTGTGTCTTTTTAATGTTTGTGGCAAGGCGGATTGCTGCATTTTCCACCATAGAAAGGCGAATGGAAAGCTCTTTTACCTTCTCAAAGGCTGCCTTTGCCTCGTCCAGAGACATTTTTGTGCTGTAGTAAGCGTAAGTAGGCACGTTGCTGCTTTTATCGTATTCTACAAGGGGAATTTCTGTCCCCATAACGCTTCTTGATTTGATACGGATAGAGTTTTCAATAGGAACGGTGTAGGAAATCTGCTGTACAAATGCGATTCCAATTTCCATATTTGCCTTCTGGAGAGCTGCATAGGCAGTTCGGAAGGTTTCGTCTATCTGTGTCTGAATATCTTTTGCCTGGTCAATTAAATCCATCATTTCCCGTATGAGAATGTTACGTTTTTTATCCATCAGCTCAAAGCCCTGCCTGGAAAGAGCCAGGGAGTTTTTTGCAAGTATAAGATTTCCCTTTGTGGGAAAAGTATTCGGATCCATGCAATCACCTCACTAACGGACAGTTTCTCTGTAATATTCGTCAAGAATCTTTGTGTCAATACGGTCAAGCTCTTCTTTTGGAAGAAGACCGAGAAGTTCCCAGCCCTTATCAAGGGTTTCTGTGATAGAACGGTTTTCTGTTTCCGTCTGTCCCACAAATTCTGCCTCAAATGCTTTTCCGAAAACAAGATACCGTTTATCAAGAGGAGAAAGTTCGTCCTCACCGATAACAGATGCAAGGGCGCGGGCGTCGCCTACCTTCGCATAGCAGGAGAAAAGCTGGTTTGCCACGTCCTGATGGTCTTTTCTTGTAAAGCCTTCTCCAATACCGTCTTTCATAAGACGTGACAGGGAAGGAAGAACATTAATCGGCGGGTAAATTGCCTGTCCGTGAAGCTGTCTGTCCAGTACGATCTGTCCTTCTGTAATATATCCCGTAAGGTCGGGAATCGGATGTGTAATATCATCGTTTGGCATGGTAAGAATCGGAATCTGAGTAACAGAGCCGGTTCCTCCGCTTACAATACCTGCACGCTCGTAAAGAGTAGCAAGCTCACTGTAAAGGTATCCCGGATAACCCTTTCTGGAAGGAATCTCGCCCTTGGAGGAAGAAACCTCACGCATTGCCTCACAGAAGGAAGTAATATCCGTCAGAATAACAAGAATGTGCATGCCTTTTTCAAAAGCAAGGTATTCTGCCGCTGTGAGAGCGATTTTTGGGGTGAGAAGACGTTCCACAACCGGGTCGTTTGCCAGATTTAAAAACATGACAACGTGGTCGGAAGCGCCGCTTTCCTCAAAAGTGCGGCGGAAAAATTCCGCAACATCGTATTTTACACCCATTGCAGCAAATACAATGGCAAAGTTTTCAGCGGAGTCTGCCCCCAGAGAAGCCTGTTTTACAATCTGGGCTGCAAGCTTGTCGTGGGGAAGACCATTTCCTGAGAAAATAGGAAGTTTCTGCCCGCGAATCAGAGTAGTAAGTCCGTCAATAGCGGAAATGCCGGTATTAATATAATTTCGCGGATACTCACGTGTAACAGGATTTAAAGGAAGTCCGTTAATGTTAAGGCTTACTTCAGGAGTAATATCTCCAAGCCCGTCAATGGGCTGTCCAATGCCGTTAAAGGTACGTCCCAGGATTTCCGGAGAAAGCCCGATTTCCATAGGATGTCCTGTGAGGCGTGTGTGGGTATTTCGAAGAGACATATTGTCTGTCCCTTCAAATACCTGGATAACTGCTTTGTCTTCATATATTTCCACAATACGGCCGATTTTCTCTGTACCGTCTTCCATACGAAATTCTACGATTTCCTCAAAAGAGGCATTTTTAACCCCTTCCAGGACAACAAGAGGGCCGTTTATTTCACTTAAACCTAAATATTCGATTGCCATAAACTATTCCTCCTTAATCAGCCGTTTTTCTCAAGAACTTTGTTGTAGAAGACATCAATATCTTCTTTATACTGTTTGAAAAGTTCAAGATTGTTATTAGGTACATCGTATTTAATAGAAATGATACGTTCAAAAATATTGTCCTCTTTGAGAACAGAAACAGGCATTCCTCTGTTTACGAGAGCCCTTGCTTTTTCATAGAGATAGAGAATAATCTCCATCATTTCAAACTGCTTTTTCATCGGAACGCAGGTGTCTTCTTTGTGGAAAGCATTCTGCTGTAAAAATCCGAGACGAATTACTCTTGCAATTTCCAGTGTCAGCTTCTGGTCATCAGGAAGAACGTCACTTCCGATAAGCTTTACAATTTCCATAAGAGAGCTTTCCTGGTTCAAGATTGCCATAATCTGATTTCTGTCAGAAACAAATTTTGGAGATACGTTGGCGCGGTACCAGGGAGTTAAATCCTCAAGATATTCGCTGTAGCTTGTAAGCCAGTGAATGGCCGGGAAATGTCTTGCATAGGCAAGAGATTTATCAAGTCCCCAGAAACAGCGCACAAAACGTTTTGTATTTTGTGTAACAGGCTCCGAGAAGTCGCCTCCCTGAGGAGAAACCGCTCCGATAATGGAGACGGAGCCTTCTGTTCCATTTAAGTTCTGCATCATGCCGGCTCTTTCATAAAAGGCGGAAAGTTTTGATGCAAGGTAGGCAGGGAAGCCTTCCTCGGCAGGCATTTCCTCCAGACGTCCGGAAAGCTCACGGAGAGCTTCTGCCCATCTTGAGGTGGAGTCTGCCATAATTGCTACGTCGTATCCCATATCACGGTAATATTCTGCAAGTGTTACGCCTGTATAAATAGAAGCTTCACGGGCTGCAACAGGCATATTGGAGGTGTTTGCAATAAGAGTGGTTCTGTCCATCATAAGATTTCCTGATTTCGGGTCAATCAGTTTACTGAAATCTTCAAGAACCTGCGTCATCTCATTTCCACGCTCTCCGCAGCCAATATAAATAATAATGTCTGCATCAGACCATTTTGCAATCTGGTGCTGAGTCATGGTTTTTCCTGTTCCGAAACCACCGGGAACGGCTGCTGTGCCGCCTTTTGCAATAGGGAAAAGAGTATCAAGGATACGCTGTCCTGTCACAAGGGGAGTGCTTGCCGGGAAACGGTGGTGTGTCGGTCTTGGAATGCGGATTGGCCATTTCTGAGCAAGGGAAAGCTCTTTTGTACTGCCGTCCGGAAGTTCAAGAGTTACAATCGGCTCAAGAATGTTATAAGAGCCGTCTTTTGCTGCTTTTACAACAGTTGCCTCAGAAATAGTAGGAGGAACCATAGATTTATGAACAATGGAGACGGTTTCCTGTGTCTCAGCGATGATGGTTCCCGGCCCTACAATATCCCCTTCTTTTACAGTGATGTGTACATCCCATTTTTTTTCTGTATCAAGAGAATCTACACTGACACCTCGTGAGATGTATTTTCCGGACTGCTTTGCGATTTCTCCAAGAGGACGCTGGATACCGTCAAAAATATTATGGATAATACCAGGCCCCAGGAGGACGGAGATGGCGTCGCCTGTTCCAATAACGGTTTCTCCCGGTTTCAATCCTGTTGTTTCCTCGAAAACCTGGACAGTTGTCATGCCTTTTTTCAGACCGATGACTTCTCCTACCAGCTTTTCCGGACCAACGTATACCATCTCTGATATTTTAAATCCACAGTCTCCTTTTAAATAGATGACAGGGCCGTTGATTCCATAAATAATGCCTGTTTTACTCATATCTTGGACCTCCGTCAAACTTAAATTCTTTTTTGCAGGCAAGGAACGCCTCGCGGAAAGAATTGTCGATTAATATGTTTTTGCCCGGGATAATAGCGCGGATACCGCCTATAAATTCTTCATCTGCAAGACGGAGGGCTGCTCCTGTCTTTTGGGAAATACTTTCCAGACGGGAGCTGTCAGACGGGGTGAGGTAAATATGAAGCTCATCCTCGCCTGCAAAATCCTGTGCATCTTTGATTTTTCTGCAGAGATAGGAATCATATTCCGGGGTTTTTACAAAATCTTCCAGTAAGTTCTGTACTTCTGCAAAGAGTTTGTCTTTTAGTTCATTTTGTTTTTTTGTCCAGTTGCGCTTAATCATAAGCTGCTGGGCGGAAAGAGCCTTGTTTACCTCGCGACGGGCATTTTCTGCTTCCGCCTTTACTTCTGCCTCTGCGCTCTGTCTCCGGGAACGCTTATGTTCAGACAGCATTGCGTCCAGATTTTTTTTATGCTCCTCAATCATCTGAGAGGCTTCCTGATAAGCTTCTTCTACAGAGGAGTCATAAAAATGCTGCAGTTTTTCTTCGATTGTCATAACGTCACCTGCCTATAGTTTTAGTCCGATTGCTTCGTTTACGTATGAAGTAATGAAATCCGGTTTGCGACCGGTACCGTGTCTGTCAGGAATTTCGATGATAAGAGGCGTTTTGTGGCGGAGCTTTACATCATCGATAATTTCAGGGAATTCTCTTCCGAATTTTTCCGTAAGAAGAATAATACCGATTTCCTTATTTGCGATTGCGTTCTGAAGGGCTTCTTTTAGCTCATCATGCTCATGTACCACAACTCCCTCTACACCTGCCAGTCTCATTCCTGTGTAGGTATCTACGTTGTCGCTGATTAAAAACATCTGCATATTATAACTGTCCCAGGATCATGAAGGAGATGATAAGTCCGTAAAGGGCAACACCTTCTGCAAGACCTACGAAAATCAGGGATTTACCAAGAATACTCTGGTCTTCGCTGATTGCGCCCAAAGCTGCGCTTGCCGCACTGGCAACGGCAATACCACCGCCGATACAGGAAAGTCCGGTTACAAGAGCTGCTGCAAGGTATCCCATACCAGTAGCAAGACCGCTGTTAGCTGCGCCGGCAGAAGCCTGTACAGAGGAAGTTCCTGCGAACATAACACCGATGGCAACAAGCATGATTCCGAAGAAGAAGAATGCATTTACACCGATTGCTGTTTTATAGCGGCCACGATTTTTTTCTCCGATCAGATAGTATCCGAAAGGAAGGATAATGCTGAGTACAAGTGCGATTGCTAATACGATTTGTGTCATAACTGTCATAATAATGACCTCCTGTTTTTAAAATTTAGTAGTTATCTGAATGTGTAATTATCTGAAACGGAACGGCTCGAACTTTCTTCCGGTTCCTTTGTAAAAACGGCTGAAAATTTCGTAGTATTCTAGACGGAGTACCTGAATGCCTACAATAAGACCTTCCATACCGCAGACAAAAAGGTTTCCGAGGATTACGATCAGCCAGTTCGGATTGCCGCTTTCTGCGCCGGCAAGCATAAGCACAACCTCCATCATAGCTGCGTGGCTTACTGCAAAAGCTCCGATTCGCACGAAGGAGAGAGTGTTTGAGAAGTAGCTTAAAAGTACCTCGAACATTTCAAAGATACCCTGGACAACAAACATTCCTTTTTCTTTCGGCATAACTTCGGCTCTTTTTTCCACAAGAGCAGTAAGCGGCTCTTTGAAGAAAATCATAAGAAGAGGAATTCCGAACATAACAAAGAGAACGATTCCTCCCGGAAGGCTGTGTCCTGTCATAAAGAGAGCGATACATACAACGGCAGAGCCGTAGAAAATAAGTCCGGCAACGGCATTTGTATCAAACCATGACTTTTCTGTATCTTTTGCACGGAAGGAGTTGATAATGTTGAAAACCATGCAGAGAAGAATGATTATCATACCAAATCCGATAGCGACAATAAACACTGTATTCAGTTTTCCAATGAAAGGTACGGTCATCATGTTGCTCATAGGGTGCAGCCATAAGGCGGGAAGCACATCTTCAAATCCGAAGATACTTCCGAACATGAATCCGAAGAAAGTGGAAAAGATGCCGGCACAGCTTATAATACCTGCCAGATCAATGTGCTTATATTTATATAGAAGGAATCCTCCGACTGCAAGGAGAAGACCCTGTCCCACATCTCCGAACATTGCGCCGAAAATAAAAGAGTAGGTGATAGCTACAAACCAGGTCGGGTCCATCTCGCCGTATGCGGGAAGACCGTACATTTTTACATACATTTCAAAGGGTTTGAAAAGCTTCGGGTTTTTCAGTTTTGTAGGAGGCGTTTTTGCCTTTCCGGTAACCTGCTCTGCGCCTTCTTCATCTTCCACAAGACAGAAGATTTTGTGGTCGTCCTTAATGTCCTCAAGGAAAGAGACGGAATCTTTTTTTGTCATCCAGCCGCACAGAATATAGAAGTTATCTTTTTCTCCGTGGGTGCAGGCAGCCGCTTTTCTTACATCAAAATTTCTGGAAAGATGGGAAATTGCCTCTTTTGCGGAAACAATATCACGGCTGTTGTCCTTCAGGTATTTCAGGCTTGCGTTTTTATTTTCTTCAAGCTGAGACTGAATGGAATCATACTGTTTCTGAAGTTCTGTAAAGGCTTCTGTTGCAGTGCCATTATACTCATCAGGGATAAAAATCCGCTCAAAGTGCATGGAAGAATAGACGGCGTTTACTTTATGCGCTTCGTGGTGAGGCATAAAATAAATGCCCCAGATATATTCGTCATCTTCTTCGCATTTAATGAATACTGTGTCAAGGTTGTCATAAATATAGTTTTTGAATTTTTCAAAATACTCTTTTTCAATTCGTCCGAAACGGTAATGAATGAAACGGAACTTTAAAATAGAAGAGAGGTCATAATTGATGTTTCGGAAAGGTCGGATAATCCGCAGAGATTCCGTAACATGTTCAAACTCTTCTTCCAGGCGCGCCCTTGTATTGGCAAGCTCCTGTGTTTCTTCTTTTACACGGCGGACAATGGAGAGTGCTTCTTCCAGCTTCAGCCTGTCTGGCGGGATTTTTTCCGGGTCTTCCAATTCTTCGTAAAAGCCGTTGATTGTATTTAGGGCTTCGCGGTAAGGATTGATTTCCAGGAACGGAGAAAGATTTTCCACAGTGGTAAGTTCAGAAAGCGCATTTTCCAGATGAATTTCATACCTGGATAAATACGTATTTACCACCCGGTCAATATCCGTTTTCGGCCCGGTAATACTCAGAAACTTCATTTTCTCAATCACGTTGTTACCTCCGGGTTGTTAGTTATTGCGGATATACCGCATGGTCTCGTCTGGGGAAACTCCGTAACGTACACATTCCAGAGCAATGGTCAGACGATTGACTTCGTGTTCTTTATGATACAGATATGAATAGATGACAGCTACAGAATATGGGTCTTTTCGTGCTTCTTTCTCCAGAATGCTGCGGAGAATGTAGTTGTAAAATTCCTCCAGATTTGCAACTGTAAGATGTTCATACTGGATACCATAGTAGGTTTTGGAAAAAATACGCTTTGCTTCCTCAGACGTAGGAGCTTCCACAAGAGCGTTGATTTCTTCCTTTTTCAGTTTATAGTTCATGGGAATCAGCAGAGCGTAAATATTTGCCGGTTCCATATGGAAATACCGTTTGGAGCGCTGTATGAACTGAAGATTCAGCATATCGAATTTTTCTCCGTATGCTTTTGTAATCTCCTCCAGATCGTTTTTCTTAAACAGTTTCTTTCGGACGTTCCATATCTGAGTAAAATAATAGAGGTCCAGTGCCATTCCGTAGTCGAAAAGCAGAGGACTTTCGTGCTCCTGAATTTTTGCGAGAGGAGCGTAAAACTCATTGCCCTTTAAGGCGTTTATAAATTCCTCCATATTGCGGCATGATGCCAGGCGGTCCAGATCGATTTTGGAGTGCTGGCGGAAAAAATCCCGGTATGGAGAAAGGTCTACAGGGTCAGTGTCCCTGTGGTCAAAGAGGTTTGTCATAATTTCCTTCAGGACGCGGATTTCATAACGTTTGGAGTAAAGCGCCAGAAATTTTCGCTGTTCCTGATTGGCAAAATGATAAATTCTGGAAAAATTTCCGAAAATAGACTTTTTCAGAAGCTTTTCGATTTCCCCTCTGTGTATATCGTTCTCATCGAGAGAAGACCACGCCTTGGCATATTCCGGTGTGCGCTTCAGATAAGCGGCTACCTGGGGGACTCCCGGAAGCTGAACGATTTCCTGAAGCTGCTGCTCATTGATGAGCCGGCTCTGCATAGCGCGGATTTTTGTGGAAAGACCGCTGTATGACAGGACATTTCCCATGTGTTTCACTTCCTTTCCGTTGTTGGTCTGTTACATTTCAATGATTTTCTGAAATAATTCCCGGGAAAGGGTTGTGTGATTTTTTTCATAATAAGAATCAAGCTGGGCGAATCCTTCTTCCGTGTTCTTTAAAAGGTCAGTGAGCTGAACGTCCTTCTGGCGTTCCAGATCCTGGCGGATTTTCTGGATTTCCTGCTCGGTTTCCTGTTCAAGACGATTGTCAAAAGCCCTGCAGGTTTCTTCCATTTCGGCGGAAAGCTCCTGTTTTTTCTTATCAGCTTCTTCCATGATGCCATTGGCTGTGGTTTCGATTTCCGATAACTTGTTCAGTATCTGTTCCATCTTCAACCTCCTTTGTTAATAATCTGTCTATCTCCCTATCTATCATACACCTTTTCGCAAAAAATACAATAAAAAGTTGCCCTGTGGGAAGAAGACGTGTATATTAATGATGTACAATGTTGTTCCCCTCTGTCTCGGAGGTGGAACAGCGGCTTATATACAAAAAAGTTGGAGGATGCAGACATATATGAGATTAAGAAACATTCCCGGGGCAAAAGATGCCATTCTTGAAAGCCCTTTTGTAATTCAGGAACCGGAAAAAAATAAAGGAAAGTGGAGCAGTGTATTTCCGGACGAGCAGCCCCTTCATATAGAAGTGGGAATGGGAAAAGGCCGTTTCCTTATGGAACTGGCAGCTCTTCATCCGGACATTAATTATGTAGGGATTGAAATGTACGACAGTGTTCTTCTTCGTGCACTGCAGAAAATGGAGGAGCTTACAGAGGAGGGGAAAGGTCTTCCCAATCTTAAATTTATGCGTATTGACGCAAGGATTCTTCCTGAAATCTTTGAAAAAGGTGAAGTATCCAAAATTTATCTGAACTTTTCCGACCCGTGGCCGAAAGCCCGCCATGCAAAACGCCGCCTGACCTCAAGAGAATTTCTGGCAAGATACGATGAAATTCTAAAGCCTGAGGGAAGAGTGGAATTTAAGACAGACAATAAGGATTTATTCTTATTTTCTCTGGAGGAGGTAGAAGAAACGAAATGGCGTCTCCTTGCGCACACCTTCGACCTTCATCATGACGAAAAAATGAATGTGGGCAATGTAATGACAGAGTATGAGGAGAAATTTTCCTCTATGGGAAATCCTATCTATAAAATGATTATTGACAGGGAAGCATAAGCTGTCCCTGTGTTTGGTGAGGTGCAAAGCAGATATATGTTTTGTACCTCACCGTTCTTCTTTGCTGGGAAAGCAATAGATTTTGCACGGAATTTTCCAGTAAATAAAAACGCTTCGTGAAAATTCGGAAATACATATTTTTTCTTTTCACGGCATAGAATATAATAAGAAAAGACAGGGAATGCCGAAAGGTATCAGGGAGCTTTTATGAGACAGAAAAACAGCCGTCTGAAAAATAAACTGACGCAGTTTGGATATGAGCATGGAAGGCTTGGAAGTCAGCTTGGACGTATCCGAAAATCAGCAGATGAGGTAAATCGTATGCTGGAAAATATGACACAAAGAGAGGAAAAAGGAAAGGAAAAGAAAAAAATGTAAAAAAAATTAAAAAATAATAAAAAAAGTATTGACTTTTATGGTTGGTATCTGGTATTATATCTCTTGCGTTAAGGAAATAAAACAAATGAATACGCGCGATTAGCTCAGTTGGTAGAGCACCTGACTCTTAATCAGGGTGTCCAGGGTTCGAACCCCTGATCGCGCACTTGAAAGCACTGTTTTTGCGGACAACGTGATTGCCGCGGGGACGGTGTTTTTTTGTGTTATAGGAAATTCCTCCCGTAAATTCATAATTACATACTTGTACACAGTTTGTAATATGATAAAATGAAAATGTAAAAAACGGGAGGAAAATAATATGATACTGTATTTTACCGGAACAGGAAACAGCACATACGTTGCAGAAAAAATTGCAGAAATGACTGCGGACTCCCTGATTTCCATGACGGATAAGATTCGGGAGAATTCCTGTGAGAATATAAACGTTGAAAAAACTCTTGTATTTGTCACCCCTACATACGGCTGGCGAATCCCGAGAATTGTAGAAGACTGGATTATACAGGTGACGTTTCCGGAAAACTGCAGGGCGTACTTTGTAATGACCTGCGGAGACGGAATCGGAAATGCCGGTGCTTATCTGGAAAAACTGTGTAAAAAGAAAGGTTTTGAATATATGGGCTGTGCGGAAATTGTAATGCCGGAAAATTATGTGGCAATGTTTCCTGTGCCGGAAGAAGATGAAGCCCTTTCTATTGTTCGAAAGGCGGATCCAACTATCAGACGGGCAGCAGAGAGGATTCGTACAGGAATGCCTTTTCCATCGGTAAAACCGGGGCTGGTGGGGAAAATGGAAAGCGGAATCATAAACCAGGCTTTTTATAAGTTTTTTGTGAAGGCGGACAAGTTTTATGCAGGAGATGCCTGTAATCATTGCGGGCGGTGCACAAGAGTCTGTCCTGCAAATAATATCCGTCTTGTAAAGGGAAAACCTGTGTGGGGAAAAGAATGCACCCATTGTATGGCGTGTATCTGTGGGTGTCAGCAGAAAGCTATTGAATATGGAAAGAAAAGTCTGGGCAAACCAAGATACCATTGTCCGTTATAAAACTTTTTGAGAATTGAGGGAAGAAAGTGAAAGAAACATCTATTGCAAAAGAAGAAAGACTGTTCAGCTCAAAAGATTTGAGAAGGCTGATTATTCCATTGTTGATTGAACAGTTTCTGGCTATTTTTGTGGGACTTGCAGACTCCATTATGGTTTCGTCTGTAGGAGAAGCGGCAGTTTCCGCAGTATCTCTTATTGACACTATTATGGTGCTTCTTATTAATATTTTTACCGCTCTGGCAACAGGCGGCGCAATCGTGGCGGGACAGGCCCTGGGAAGAAAACGTGCAGAGGAAGGCTGCGAGGCAGCAGAGCAGACGCTTCTTTTTTCCACAGTGTTTTCCATTGTAATTATGGGTCTGGTATATGCGGGAAAATGGCTGATTCTCCACGTTGTTTTTGGAAAAATAGAAGCGGATGTTATGGCAAACTGTAATACATATCTGATGATAGTAACTTCATCTATTCCGTTTCTTGCTGTTTATAATGCCGGTGCTGCCATGTACAGGGCGATGGGAGACTCAAAAACTCCTATGAAAATGTCTCTTGTGATGAACGGACTTAACCTTGCGGGAAATGCCCTGCTTTTGTATGGACTTGGTATGGGGGTAGAAGGCGCTGCCATTCCCACTGCTTTATCACGTATGCTTGCCGGTGTATGGATGCTTTTCTGCATGAAGGACAGCACAAAAGTTCTTCATGTACGCACGCTTCTGGGGCTCCGTTTTAAAGGAAAAACCCTTCGGAAAATCCTTCATCTGGGGATTCCCTGCAGTCTGGAAAACAGTATGTTCCAGCTTGGAAAAATCATGGTGCTAAGTCTTGTGTCTGGTTTTGGTACTGCCTCTATTGCTGCCAACGCAGTGAGCAACAGTGTGTGTGCTTTTGCTATTCTGGGAGGAATGTCAATGGGATATGCACTTTCCTCAGTGAGCGCCCAGTGCGTCGGTGCAGGAGATTATAAGCAGGTCCGTTATTATACGAAGAAGCTTATGGGGTATTCCTATGCTTCCATGCTGGCAATGAATCTTCTTATTATAGCGGCGCTTTCGTTTATCATAAAGGTTTATAATCTTTCGCCGGAAACAGGGAAAATGGCGGAGGAAATTATACTTTACCACGCAGTCTGCTCCGTTCTTATCTGGCCGGTTGCTTTTACCCTGCCAAATACCCTTCGTGCTGCCAATGATGTGGGGTTTTGCATGATTGTTTCCGTTGCGTCTATGTGGATATTCAGAATCGGGCTGAGTTTTGTTTTGAGCAAAAATCTTGGTATGGGTGTATTTGGCGTATGGGTAGCAATGACAATAGACTGGGTTGTGAGAGCTGTTTTCTTCGCTTTTCGTTACAGAGGTACAAAATGGCAAAAAGCAAAGGCGTGAATTTTTGTAAAAAATAACCGTTGTAAAAATTGCTTTCCTCTATTATAATGAAGAACAACAATTTTAAGGAGGAAGAGAATGAGAAGAGAAACAGTTGTTGTTTTAGACTTCGGCGGACAGTACAACCAGTTAATTGCGCGCCGTGTCCGTGAATGTAACGTATATTGTGAAATTTATTCTTATAAAACAGATATAGAAAAAATTAAAGAAATCAATCCAAAGGGAATTATTTTTACAGGAGGCCCAAACAGCTGTTATGAGCCGGATGCTCCTACTTACACAAAAGAAATCTTTGAACTGGGTATTCCGGTACTTGGAATCTGCTACGGTTCTCAGCTTATGATGCACCTTCTTGGAGGCAAGGTAGAAAAAGCTCCGGTGCGCGAATATGGAAAAATTGAGGTCAACGTAGACAACAGCTCAAAACTGTTTTCAGATGTTTCTTCTAAAACAATCTGCTGGATGAGCCATAATGATTATATTTCCAAGGCGGCTCCGGGCTTTTCCATCAGCGCATGGACAGCAGACTGTCCTGTTGCTGCAGTAGAAAATCCGGAGAAAAAACTGTACGCAGTACAGTTCCATCCGGAAGTACTTCACACACAGGAAGGTACAAAGATGCTTTCCAATTTCGTATACAATGTATGTGGATGTGCAGGAGACTGGAAAATGGATTCTTTTGTGGAAGAATCTATCAAATCTATCCGCGAAAAGGTAGGAGATGGTAAAGTTCTCTGCGCTCTTTCCGGCGGTGTGGATTCTTCTGTTGCGGCTGTACTTCTTTCAAAAGCAGTTGGAAATCAGCTCACCTGTGTATTTGTAGACCACGGTCTTCTCCGCAAAAACGAGGGAGATGAAGTAGAGGCTGTTTTCGGACCGGAAGGACATTATAATCTTAATTTTATCCGTGTAAATGCTCAGGAACGTTTCTATGAGAAGCTGAAGGGAGTAGAAGAACCGGAAAACAAACGTAAGATTATCGGCGAGGAGTTTATCCGCGTTTTTGAAGAGGAAGCAAAGAAAATCGGAGCAGTAGATTTCCTTGTACAGGGAACTATTTATCCGGATGTGGTAGAGAGCGGCGTAGGCGGCGAGTCTACTGTAATCAAATCCCACCACAACGTAGGAGGACTTCCGGATTTCGTAGATTTCAAAGAAATCATTGAGCCGCTTCGCGACCTTTTCAAGGATGAGGTGCGAAAAGCAGGTCTTGAGCTTGGTATTCCGGAGTATCTTGTGTTCCGTCAGCCATTCCCGGGTCCGGGACTTGGAATCCGTATCATCGGCGAAGTAACTGCAGAGAAGGTACAGATGGTTCAGGAAGCAGATGCAATCTGGAGAGAGGAGATTGCAAAGGCAGGCTGGGACAAAAAAGTAAACCAGTATTTTGCAGCTCTTACAAATATGCGCTCTGTAGGCGTTATGGGTGATGAGAGAACATACGATTATGCAGTTGCCCTTCGCGCTGTCACAACAACAGACTTTATGACAGCCGAAAGCGCAGAAATTCCGTGGGAAATCATCGGAAAGACAACAAGCAGAATCGTAAATGAGGTAAAACACGTAAACAGAGTGCTTTACGACTGCACAGGAAAACCTCCGGCAACAATAGAAATGGAATAAAGTAAAACAACAAAACCTTGTTTGGGGTTCAGACCTTGAGCAGGTTTTTTTGTTTATAAAAAGAATGCCATCAAATATAAAATTTCAGGATATAAAATTTTAATGAAAATATTTATTGAATCTGCCTGATAAATATAGTAAGGTGTAATTAAAGAAGAGCATACTGGACAGTGATTCATAAATAACTTTTTCTTTTCTGCATAAGATAAGGTATGTGGGAAAATAGTAGTTTATTATGAAAAATAGGAAGATGTATAAGGAGGACAAAGACATGGCTGTATTTTCAAAACCGGCGAATTTTTCTTTTCAGGTAACAAAATCTAAGTCAGATGAGTTTATAAAAAAAGATACCAGATTAGCCTTTAATAAAACAATGGAAAAATTTAAAAGGCATGGAGGGAAAACAGATACTGTTAAATGAAATATTCAAAATATGTATATGGCAGAGAGGTAGGATATTCCGTTGATAAGCTGACGGAACAAAATCATCACTATACAAAGAAATTTGACTGTGGAAATGATGAAATTAATAGCTATCTTCAAAATAAAGCGTTATCAGATGATTTGGGCGTTACGTATTTAATTATCGATAACAGAGATTTAGTTGCTATTGGTTATTGTACTATGTGTTGTTCTGGAATAACTCACAAATATCAGAATAACATAAGAACTCTTCCGGCTATTGAAATTCGCTATTTTGCCCTTGATTGTCGAATGCAGGGACTGCAGTTTGATGAAACAGAGGAACACTATTATTTTAGCGATTTTATTATGTCTGGTTTTATGTATAAATGTTCGGATATTGCTATGAATGTTATTGCTGCAAAATATATAGTTCTTTATTCTGTTAAAGATGCAGTAAAGTTTTATACACGATTAGGATTTGAGGATTTTACTGAATTTTTTGAGCCGGACGATTATAGATATATTGACGGATGTAAACCAATGTACATAGAAATTCCCTGATTGTCACTCACCCGATTTTATGTTATACTGGAACAAATTCTGAGAAAAGGAGGGCGCACAAATGGGCTGGAAAACACCATATTTAATGATTCAAAAAGGTGCGGATTTTGGTGTTCAGGCTATAAGTGCGCCCATTTTTAGGAGTATTTGTCTGAAAACTCATTGAGTTTTGTCATTTTTCAATTCTAAATCTGGGCATCATTCTACAAAATAAAAAATAAGAAAAGAGTGGTGCAAAATGAATATCAAAAAACAACTTCGCAATTTATATCTTTATGAAATTATAAGTGGATTTCAAATTGTAGACGCAGTGTGGGTTTTATTTTTTCTGGAAAGAGGGTTTTCGATTGCTCAGGCAGGAGTGGCAGAAGGGTTCTTTCATGTGGTAAGCATGTGCTGTGAAATTCCAAGCGGTATGCTCTCAGATATGATTGGGCGGCGGAAAACTCTGATTTTATCAGGAATTGTCTCGGCAGCAGGCTCATTCTGTATGATTGCAACAGACTGTTTCTGGGTGATTTTAATCGCTATGGGGCTGAACGCCTTCAGCTATAATCTTGTGTCAGGAACGCGGGAAGCGCTTACATACGACAGTCTCCTGGAAGGTGGGGCGGAGGAGCGGTACTTGAAAGTTTCTTCCATACAGGAGAATATTTATCTGGGAATTTTTGCAATGACAAATCTGCTCAGTGTGGTAACAGTGGCGCTCGGGTATCGCAAAGCGTATTTTATTTCTATAGTGCAGGGGATTTTAAGCTCTTTTGTGGCTATGCGCCTTTCAGAAGTAAATGTGGGAAGAGAAAAGAAGAAAGAAAAGCTGACTTGTGCAGACATAAGAAGAGAACTGATATTATATACAGGGCAAAGCCTGGGGGTTCTGAAAAAAAATCCATCTGTCTGCAGACGTATGCTGCTTGGCGGGCTTGTCGCAGCCGGGTGTTACGTAGTGAATATGATGATGCAGGAGCACCTTGTATCCTGTGGGCTGAAAGCAGGATGGATTGGCGTTCCCCTTTTATTTATTTCTATTTTCAGCATGGCGGGAGCGGCTCTGGCAGGTAAAACAGAGCAGGTGCAATTAAAGAAATTAATGATTGTGGGAAGCCTGGCAGCGGGACTTTTTATAGCAGTCAGCAGCAGTACGGTAATCGTCGTTTCCGTGTTTGCGGCAGGTATGGCGCACGGGGCGGAGGAAGTTTTGATGCTTCGGATAGAGAGTGAAAATCAGAAGGTGTTTTCCAGTGAAATACGTGCTACAATGGTATCGGTAAGCAGTATGATGTACAGTATTTTTATGGCGATTGTAAGTCCGCTTACCGGGTGGGCGGTAGAAAAATTGTCAATAGAAACAGCTTTTGCAGGTCTTGGGATTCTTGTGGCTGGCGCGGGAATGATTTTGTGCATGTGCAAGTACGGCAAAAAGGAATGAACTGTATTAGCAATCTGTTTTTTAATCTGTATAAGCTGAACAAAGCGCCGAACAGGAAAATGTAAGATAGTGAGAAGAAAGTTTCTTGTAAAAAAATCATACAATAACTGGAGTGTTATGTTATAATAAGATCAAATTAAGTGAAAAATATGAAATATCTTTTTGAATAAATGAGAAGGAGTACACATGGGAAAAATTGAGGGAATAAAAATTCAGAATTATGGTGTGCTGAGAGATGTTACATTAGGTAAAACAAGAACAAAACAAAGTGAACGTTCCCTGGGAAATCTTGTAGCGATTATTGGTCCAAGTGGTAACGGAAAGAGCACAGTGGCAGATGCGTTGGGGTTTATAGCAGACTGTCTTGAAATGGGGGTAGAATCGGCCTGTGATGCAAATAACAGAGGAGGATTTGAAAAATTAATTTCGCAGGGTGCTACTGAACCGATTGCATTTGAATTATATTATAGAGAATCCAGTAATACAAGGCCCATCACATATGAATTGGAGATTGATTTAGATAAAACGGGACGTCCATATGTGAAAAAAGAGAGATTGCGCCAACGTATAAAATCGTATGGCTGGCCAAGGTCTTTTATGTATTTACAGGAGGGTGTTGGTTATGCATTTGAAGGTAATGATGATAGTGGACAGGATGACGATGGAAATGTTACTGGAAAAAAGGTAGAAGTACAGTTGTCAGATATTCGTAGACCTGGAATTGTAACATTGGGTGCAATGAAGCAATATAATCGTATTGAAAAGTTTCTTAACTTTATAAAAAGCTGGTATTTATGTTATTTTTCTCCAGATGCTGCAAGAAAAATACAGACAGCGGCTCCTCAGGCCTATCTAGACAGAATTGGAAGTAATATTAATAATGTGGCTCAGTATATGTATAGAGAAAATAGAAAAGAGTTTGAAAAGGTTTTATTGGAAATTCAGTCAAAACTTCCAGGAATAGAAAAAATAGAACCACAGAAATTTGAAAATGGGCAGATGATGCTTCGATTTTATGAAATTGGATTTGATAAGCCATTTTATTCTCAGAGAATGTCTGATGGGACATTAAAACTTTTTGCGTATTATTTATTGCTTCATGAAAAAAATCCACGGCAATTGGTATTTATAGAAGAACCGGAAAATGGTTTGTATCATCATTATCTTGGTGATCTGGCAGAGGAAATGAAAAAAGATGTAGGAACCGGATTTTCTAAACAATTGTTTGTTACGACTCACAGCCCATTTTTTGTAAACGCATTGGGACCGGATGATGTATGGGTACTAACAAAAGAAAATGGCTATTCTACAGCGAAAAGAGCTTCGGAATTTGCCTTTGTAAAAGAATTGGCAGAAGAAGGCGTATCTATTGGCGATATGTGGTACAGTAAATATTTCGAAGGAGAAGGTACGGAGGTATAGATGTATTTTCAGTTTTTGATAGAAGATAAATCTGCAGAAATGGTAGTAAGGCATGTGATGGAAAAACTTGAAGATCAATATGTAGAAAAACCAATTCACTGGGATATAAAATCATTTGGGGGAATTGGTCATTTACTTAAAAAAGGGAAACCAATAGAACAAAAAACAGGAAAATTATTAAACGACCTTCCAATGTATATGAGAGCATTCGGGAAAAAATTGCAGACAATGGAAAAAGCGGCATTGATTGTCGTATTGGATAATGATAAAAGGGATTGCAGACAATTCCGTCAGGAGTTGGAGGATATGGCGAATTCTAATATGGTATTATGCGACTATGCCTTCTGTATAGCGGTAAAAGAAATGGAAGCATGGTTGTTAGGCGATTTGCAGGCCATTATAGCCGCTTATCCTGATGCTAAAATTCAGCATATTAAAAAATATGAACAAGATGCTATTTGTGATACATGGGAAATTTTGGCAGAAATGGTTTATCCAAAAGGGTTAAAACGCCTTAAGAAAAAGGCGGCGGGGAGCTATTTTGAAATAGGTAAAGCAAAATATGAATGGGCAGACAGGATTGGGAAGTATTTAAGACTGCATGAAAATGCTTCGCCAAGTTATAAAGCTTTTATTGGAGAGCTGGAAACCCGAATCCGATGTTGACAAACACTCCCGAAAACTATAATCTAAAGCTGATACTATAATTATGGAGGAACTATAATTCATGAACGGAATATTTTTAGAGAAAAACAGAGAACGTATTCTGGCTCAGTATGAAGAACTGAAAAAAGCCCTTCCGGAGCGTATGGCGGAAGTGGATGAGAAAATTTCCCAATGGGAAGACAATACAGCTCTGGCATGCAAGTATATGTATATTACAATGCCGTACAGCGACATTGCAAACTATGAGCCGGAAATCTTTAAGGACTACGGAGAAAATGCAGTATGGCTCTGGGAAAACAGAGAAGACGTAAAAGCTCTTCCTGAGGAGATTTTCTTAAATTACGTGCTGTACTGCCGCGTAAACGAGGAAGAGGTAGCGCCGTGCCGCACATTTTTCCGGGAGCAGATGGGCGAGCGTGTTCTTTCCCTTCATGGAAAGGCAGCAGCACTTGAAGTAAACTACTGGTGTGCAGAGGAAGCAACATACCACTGCACAGATGAGAGAACACTTTCTGCGATTACTGTATACAGAAGAGGAAACGGAAGATGTGGTGAGGAATCTGTATTTACTGTAAATGCAATGAGAAGTGTGGGAATCCCTGCAAGACAGGTGTATGCGCCGAGATGGTCCCACTGCGATGACAATCATGCCTGGGTGGAAGTATGGTGCGAGGGAGACTGGTATTTCCTGGGGGCATGTGAGCCGCTTCCTATCTTAAATAAGGGCTGGTTTACAAATGCTTCTTCACGTGCCATGATGGTGCATTCCAGATGTTTTGATACAACTGGATTTGACGAGGAAAACATTGACCGTGAGGGAATGGTAGCTGTTTTTAACGAATTGAAACGATATGCGGCTGTAAAGAAAATTCAGGTTCAGGTTGTGGACGGAGAGAAAAATCCGGTTTTCGGAGCAAAAGTATATTTTGAGGTACTGAATTATTCCGAGTTTTCTCCTGTGGCAGAAGCCAAAACAGATGAAAAGGGATGTGTTTCTCTTACAACAGGTCTTGGAAGTCTTCATATTATGGCTGTGTTCGGCGATAAATGTGCAGAAACATATATGGATACAAGAAACTGTGATACATGTGTACTTTCTCTTGAAGAGACAGAAAAGCGCGAGACATGGATGGAAATGGATATGATTGCGCCTGTAGATACACCTGTAAATACAGATACGCCTACAGAAGAACAGACAAGAATCGGGGACATCCGCCTTGACGAGGCGGCAGCGAAACGTCTGAAAAAGACAGAAAACTGGGAAAATCCGGAGAAAGCAATTTTCCTTGGAAAAGAAGAGAATAAAGAGCTCAGAAAAGAAATGCTTTCTGCTCTTACAGAAAAAGACCAGACCGATTTTGTGAGCAGCGTTCTGGAAGACCATTTAGCACTTGCTCTTCCTTATGAGAATACTACAGACCACGAAACATTTGTAAAATATATCCTGAATCCGAGAGTACGAAATGAGATTATCAAGCCGTACAGGAAGGAAATTCAGGAGGCGTTTACGGAAGAAGAGAAAGCTCTCTTTGTAAAAGAACCGAAAAAACTTTGGGAAGCAGTAGACAGCCGTTTCTCCTCCTGCGCAGATAAAGAAAGAAGCAGTATTATTACAACTCCTGCAGGTTGCCTCCGCACAGGAATTGCAAGCCCTCTTTCCAAAAAAATCTTCTTTGTGGCAGCAGCAAGAACTCTTGGAATCCCTGCAAGACTGAATCCGAGAGACGATGCAATGGAATACATGGAAAACGGAAACTTTGTGGCTGTTCTTCCGGAAAGTGAGAAAAACTGCCGTTTTGTGTTAAAGGGAGAAGAAGGCATTGTATGGAAATACTTCCTGAACTGGTCCATTGCAAGATTTGTGGACGGACGCTTTGTATCCCTTCAGCTTGATGATGCCAAATGGGAGGATGGAAAGCTTGTTCTTGGACTTGATGCAGGACAGTACCGTATTCTTACATCCAACCGACTTCCAAACGGAAACATTTTTGCAAACCGTTATTATGTGGATATTGCAGTTGGAGAAGAAAAAGAGGCAGAGCTTCTTCTTCGCCACGCCGATCTTGAGGATATGCTGGAGAGCATTGACATTCCGGACTTTGAGCTTTGCAGACAGGAGCCTTCCGAAGATGTGGAAAAAGTAAAGGCGTCTGTTCTTACAGAAAAAGGAAAACATATTTTCATGTTCCTGGAGGAGAGCCGTGAGCCAACTGAGCATATTTTAAATGAGATGATTGAGCAGAAGGAAGCTTTTGAAAAGCTTGGGGATACTGTGATTTTTGTAGTCCGTACAGAAGCGGCATTAAAAGACCCGAATATTGCAAGAGCTCTTCGTACCTTCCCGGAAATCCAGGTATACTTTGACAGCTTCAAAACGCTCATAGAAACACTTGGAAGACGTATGTATGTAGACCATGAAAAACTTCCGCTGATTATTGTAACAGATGGAAAATTAAATGGTATTTACGCTACAAGCGGTTATAACGTGGGAACAGGAGATATGCTTCTGCGACTTATGTAAAAAATAAAAATAATAAAAGGAGATGGCTAAGTGAAGTCATCTCTTTTTTTGTTCGCCTGCTGGTAATAGGTGCTTTAACAGGTAGAAGCGTCAGAGGAAAGAATTTTAATTATGACAAATGTCCGCAATACGCGGACACACCTGGAAAAACCCTGAAAATGCACATTTTTGCAAAATAATGAGAAATTATAAAATAGTAAAAAGTTGTCAGAATAATGGGGGGGGGGTAAAATTGCATAATTAAAAGAGAAAAATGGATTGCATTTTATGTGGAAAAATGATAATATATATTCATGACAACCGAAGTAGGTGCAAAATAAACATAGGGCAGATGTCCGTAACAGAAAGATATTTATTTTTGCACAAAGAATTTTAGGAGGATGTATATGAAAAAAAGAGCAATGCGCATTGTGGCAGTAGCAGCTGCGGCAACTATGGTAGTTGGATCCGTAGCTCCTGTCTATGCAAAGAAAAAGGACAAGGAAGTAAAATTAACAGAAGCCGGAACTTACCCAATCGTTCCGGAAGGAGAAGAGCTTACTTTAACCTGCTTTACAATGTCAATGCCTAACGTTGAGAACTTTGAGACGAACGATTTCACAAAGTATCTGGAAGACTTAACAGGCGTTCACATTGAATGGGTAACAGCAGGCCGTGATGACTGGCAGGAAAAACTGAACATGATGTTATCTTCCGGCGATTATCCGGATATGCTTCTCGGTCTTTCACCGGATTTGGCTAAATTCGGTGTAAAAGAGCAGATTATCGTTCCGCTGGATGAGTACATCAATGAAGAGAATATGCCAAACTACATGAAACTGTATGGCGACAGACTTGACTTAAGCCGTGAAACAGACGGACAGATTTATTCTCTGATCGCTGAGAATGACTGCTATCACTGCTCCTACGGACGTAAAATGTGGATTAACACAAAACATCTGGAAGAAATGGGCGTAGAAATGCCGACTACTACAGATGAGTTCCTGGAAGTATGTAAGAAATTTAAAGAGTACAAACCGGACGGCATTGCTGTTTTAGGTTCTGCTCCGGGACAGGGATGGTACTCTGAGTTTGAAAACTTCCTGATGGGTTCCTTTATTCTTCCGCCAAGTACATCCTACACATTAGACAGACGTGATAAAACTGCTGTAACATGGGACGGAGAAATTGTATGTGTTGCACAGGATGACCGTTACAGAGAGTTCCTGAAATATGCAAACACTCTGTATAATGAAGGCGCTCTTTATGATGGAGACTTCACTCAGACAGAAGAGCAGATGAAATCTATCATCAACCAGGACGGCGCTCCTGTACTTGCATTTGCAACAGGAACTATCTCTAATGATATTGATGTAACATCAAATCCGGATCTTTATGCACAGTATGAGCCGATGGCTCCTCTGAAAGGACCGGATGGAACACAGCTTACAACATACTTTAAATACTTATCAATTTCTGACGGAAACTTCTGTATCACAGATACATGTAAGAGTCCGGAAGCAGCTCTTCGCTGGGCAGACTTCTTCTACAGTGAAACAGGTGACCTTGCTTCTCAGTACGGTGCAGACGAAGGAAAAGACTGGGTTCTCAATCCGGAAGGCAAATTTGGTCTGAACGGCGAACCTGCTAAATATGAAATCCTTAACAAATATTCTGCTGAAACACAGAATCATGACTGGCAGGATCTTGGTATCCGTGTAGCTCCTGCAGAGTACAGATTAGGCGCTGCAACAGCTCAGGATGTAGATATTAAGAGTGCTGAAGGACTGGAAAAATTACTGTATGACGCATCAGAACAGAAATATGCTCCATACGGACAGACAGAAGAAAACTCTGACCTTGATGTACTTCCTAAACTGAAACTGACAAGCGAAGAGACTTCCAGCATTTCTACTGTTGCAGTAGAAATTGAAAAGCTCATCGACGAAGCTTCTACAGCATACATCGTTGGAACAAGAAACATCAACGATGATAAAGACTGGGATTCCTTCAAAGACGCTCTTGATAAAGCAGGTCTGAAAGATTTACTTGCAACTTATCAGACAGCTTATGACAGACAGATGAAATAATTAAACATAAATAAAAGATTCTGGGATGACCGGATCAGCTTCTGATTCGGTCATCTTTATTCTGAGCAAAGGAGGGGCAGAAAGTGAGTAAAAAATCAAAAGCAGTTACCCCTGTGAAAAATAAAGGGAATAAGATTAAATCATCAAACTGGCAGTTCTGGCTTATTATAGCTCTGCCGTGTATTTATGCGCTTGTGTTTGCCTATGTGCCTATGGCAGGTATTCTGATGGCGTTTGAAGACTTCAGTCCGAGAAAAGGATTCTTTGGAAGTGACTGGGTAGGACTCGACCATTTTATCCGATTCCTGACCTCTACTTCCAGTATACAGGTTATTAAAAATACATTTATTTTAGGTGCATACAACATTCTTGTTACTTTCCCGATACCGATTATTCTGGCTGTTGCCATTAACGAGGTTCAGGCGAAATTCTTTAAGAAGAGTGTGCAGATGATTACATATGCACCGTACTTTATTTCTATCGTTGTACTTGTTGGTATGCTCATGCAGATGACAGACCTTCGTACAGGTGTATTTAACATATTATTACAGAAAGTGGGCATCGACCCGATTAACTTCTTTGGAGATGCGGGATTATTCCGTCATCTGTATGTATGGAGCGGTGTATGGCAGACGGCAGGATATTCGGCAATCATCTATATTGCGGCTCTGGCAGGCGTAAGCCCTGAGCTTAAGGAAGCGGCAGTTATGGACGGTGCAACACGCCTTCAGAGAATTATCCATGTAGACCTTCCATGTATTATGCCGACAATCGTTATTATGCTGATTATGAGCTGTGGAAATATCGTAAACATCGGTTTCGATAAAGTATTCTTAATGCAGAATGCAATGAATGCAAGCGTTTCCGAGGTTATTTCCACCTTCGTTTATAAAGTAGGTATTACAAATGCAGATTATGGCTTCTCTACAGCGGCTGGTCTGTTTCAGTCTGTCGTAAGCCTTGTGCTTCTTGTTTCTGTAAACAAGATAAGCAAGAAGGTTACGGATAACAGCTTGTGGTAGGAGGTAAGCATATGAATACAAAATTTAAAAATTCCAGTACAGGGGATAAAGTGTTTATTATTCTTGTGTACGTGCTTCTTTCAGCAGTTATGTTAATTGTACTTTACCCTCTGATTTATATTGTGTCGGCTTCTTTTTCTGACCCGCAGGCTGTAGTCAGCGGTAAAGTAGTGCTGTGGCCGGTAGATGTTACTTTAAGAGGATATAAGGCAGTTTTTAAGAACCCGAAGATTCTTACAGGTTTTATCAACTCCTTTATCTATATGGGTGTTGGAACTGTTGTAAACCTGGTTATGACAATGCTCTGTGCATACCCTCTTTCCAGAAAAGAGTTTACAGCAAGAAATAAGATTGCAGCATTATTCGTATTTACCATGTATTTCTCCGGCGGTCTTATGCCTACATATATGGTAGTAAACAAACTTGGTCTTATTAATACACGCTGGGCAATGATTATTCCAAGTGCTATGTCCACTTACAACATGATTATTGCACGTACTTATATGGTAAACTCTATTCCGGACGAGCTGTATGAAGCAGCTCAGATTGACGGATGTTCACCATTTAAATACCTCTTAAAGGTAATCGTTCCGCTGAGTAAACCGATTCTTGCGGTACTGGCTCTTTACTATGGTATTGCAAAATGGAACAACTACTTTGATGCTATGCTGTACATCAATGATGCAAGCTTACAGCCTCTTACTATTGTATTAAGAGAAATCCTGATTCAGAACCAGATTGATCCAACCATGCTGACGGACGCATCGGCTATGGCAAAATTACAGGGTATGACAGAGCTTCTGAAATATGCAGTTATCGTAGTTGCATCTGTTCCGGTACTTGCTATTTACCCGTTCGTTCAGAAATACTTTGTAAAAGGTGTTGCTATCGGTGCGGTTAAAGGATGATAGGAAAAAAAGTAATGCTGTCTGCTCTGCTGTTTCCGGTGCTTTCTGCAGGTGTATACAAGGAAGTGCCGGCAGCGGAGAAAGCGGAACTGGTTATTTTCCAGGAGCTTGAAAGTGAAGAGAGCAGAGAGACTTATGAAGAGATTCTTGCAGAATATACAGAAAAAACAGGGATAAAAATCCAGTTGGAGACATATCCATCTTCCAGTTACAGGAAGGAACTTGAGGCTGCCTTTGCAGAAGGAAATGAGCCGGACGTATATACGGGAAGCCTTGAGGAGATGACAAAGGATTTTAATAACGGGCTGCTTCATAATTTTCTTTATCTTTATGATGAGGAAAATCCATATGCTCCGGGAGAGAGCTGGAGCAGCAGCCTGCCCGTTCCCGTAAAAGATAAAATGTATATTTCAAATAAAGAGATACCAGGTTATCCTGCATCTTTTGAGACGGTGAGGATTCTCTGTAATAAGGAACTTTTTGATTCTGCCCATGTGGAAATACCACAGACATGGGCAGAATTTTTAGAATCCTGTAAAAAACTTATGGATTCTGGAATAACGCCTCTTGCTTTTCCAGGCAGTTCCTATGAAGAACCTGCATGGCAGTGGCTTTTAAACTCTCTTGGAAATCAGACAGCGGGGAATTTACCGGATTTTCTTGATGTCAACGAGAGAGAGAAAGGCTATGTGGAATTAAACGAATTTTGCAAAGGGATAGAGCAGGGAGATATAGATTTTCAGAAAGAATTTCTCTCTCCGTATAAGCGGTTTCAGGAGCTTGTGCAATTTCTGGGAGAGGACTTTGAAAATATGACCCAGGCTCAGGCGCTGGAAGCATTTGAGAAGGGGAAAGCAGCGATGGTGCTGGCAGAGAGCGGTTCCATAAAAGAAATGGAAGCTGTCACTGAGGGGCAGCTTTCTGCAGAAGCAGTTTCTGTGCCTGTTGTCACGAAGGAGACAGACGAAAATGCTTCAGAAGAAACAGTTTTGTGTTATGTTCAGCCGGAGATGATTTACGGAATAAATTCCTCCCTGAGAAAAGAGGGCGAGAAGCTGGACATGGCAGCAGACTTTGTGAAGTACATGACTTCGGAGGAAGTACAGAGCCGTCTTTCAGAAGAACTTTATTTTCTTCCTTCCAATCAGAATGCCTCATTTCAGAAAGTGCTGGAGGGCTTCCGTATATCAGAAGGCGGGGCGCGCCTTCCGTTTTTCCCGGGAATGAATGAAAAGCACAGGGAGATTGTCTGGGATATTTTGAAGGAATATATTTCAGGAGAGCTTCCGGAGACAGAGTTTTCAGAGAAGCTTCAAAAGTCTTATGAAACAGAAGAAAAAGAAATAAAAGAATTAAACGGATGGAATATTACAAATAACTATGGTATGCCCAAAACAGGGGAATGTACCATGTGTGCGCCGTAAAAAAGAGCTGTCCTGACCGGGTAAGGAGACCGGGCAGGGCAGCTCTTTGGTTTGTCAAAAAAGAATTTTATTGCGCTGTATTATTTTTCATAAAGGGTAAGAAATTCATCCCCTGTATAGGAGGCGGAAATCCTTCCGTTTACAACTTCAAGCATGACAGGCACTTCTGTTACCTTTGCCTCATCAAGAAGAGCATACATTTCATCGGGGCGTTCTTCTCTGTCTTTCGTTGTGCTGTAATATAAAACAGAAATTTCTTCTTCTTTTATGATGGTTTGAAGTTTCGGAGAAAATGCTTCGCAGTCCGGGCAGTCGTCCCTTCCCACATAAATATAAAAAGTATTTTTTTGTTCTTTCCCGTGAATGCAGTCGTCAAATTCCTCCAGAGTAATCTCTGTAAATCCATACGGATTCCTGCCAGTGTCTGCATTTTTCTGCCTGTAAAAAAAGATGCCCGCAATACAGGTAATAACTGCCAGAAGAATAATAACAATTAGGGCGAAGGTTTTTTTTGAAAGTTTTTTCATAACCGTTTCCTTTCAATTGTTTGATGATTTTACCTTAACATAAAAACAGGAACAGGGCAACGGGATTTTGGAAAATAAAACTTTATTTATCTTTAACGAAAAAATGATTGCGGAGTCTGATGTAGTTTGTGTAAAATAAAAGAGAAATATATAGAAAAAAAGAGGAAGAAAATATGAAATGGAAACTTACGAAACAGGAGAGGAACTGGGTGCTTTACGATGTGGGAAATTCGGCATTCACTCTTTTAATTGCCACCATTCTGCCGATTTATTTTAATTATCTTGCAGATAAGGGCGGATTGAGTGATGTGGAGTATCTGGCATACTGGGGCTACGCCGCGTCGGTGGTTACCCTTCTGGTGGCGCTTCTTGGTCCTGTAATTGGAACTCTGGCAGATACAGAAGGATATAAAAAACCTATTTTTATTGCGTTTATTGTTGTGGGAATCTTTGCCTGCGTCTGCCTTGGAATAGCGGAAAACTGGCTTTTATTTCTTGTTATTTTTATTATTGCAAAGGTGGGATATTCAGGAAGCCTTATTTTTTACGATTCCATGCTTTCTGATGTTACTACAAAAGAAAGAATGGACGATGTGTCTTCAAGAGGATATGCCTGGGGTTATATTGGAAGCTGCATTCCTTTTGTTATCTGCCTTTTTGTTGTACTTGGGGCAGGAAATCTGGGACTTTCTATGGAGATGGCAATGGGAATCTCTTTTGTCATTATCAGTGCCTGGTGGCTTTTATTTTCTCTTCCGCTTCTGAAAACTTACAGACAGAAATACTACATAAAAAAGAAAAAGAATGCAGTTGCAGACAGTTTTAAAAGAATAGGGCGTACCTTGAAAAACGCAGGAAATGAAAAAAAGATTTTATTTTTCCTGATTGCTTTTTTCTTTTATATTGATGGGGTGTATACCATCATCGATATGGCGACCGCCTACGGTTCTGCTCTTGGACTTGACAGCACGGGACTTCTTCTGGCTCTTCTTGTTACGCAGATAGTAGCGTTTCCCTTTGCTATTTTATTTGGAAGGCTGGCACAGAAATATCCGGTAGAAAAACTGATTACTTTCTGTGTGACGGCTTATTTTGGCATTGCAGTGTTTGCCATGTTCCTTCACAGTCAGTGGCAGTTCTGGGTTCTCGCAGTTCTTGTGGGAATGTTCCAGGGAGGCGTACAGGCTCTTTCCAGATCTTATTTTACAAAAATCATACCGCCTGAGCAGTCCGGGGAATATTTTGGCATTCTTGATATTTGCGGAAAAGGGGCGTCCTTTGTGGGAACAACCATTGTGAGCGTTGTCTCTCAGGTTACCGGAAATATGAATCTTGGTGTGGGAATGATTGCGATTCTTTTTGTAGTGGGACTTTTCTTTTTCAGAAAAGCCGCCACAACAAAAGCATAAGAAAAATAATTTCAGAAATGGATTCCAGGTGTTATTACTCTCCGCCCAGCTTGCTTGCAATAAGCCAGCCAAGGGCAAAGGTAATAATGCCGGTTCCTATCATAAGAACGGAGATGCCGCTCCAGTCGGTTTTCATTAAAATGGCAATAGGAGAAGCGAGGATCAGTCCGATAATTCCATAGTAAGCGTGAACTTCGGCTTTTGCAAAAATAAATTCTATGAGCTTTGCAATTAAAAAGATACCGATAACAACGCCAATGCCAAAGGGGATTAAAACACCCATACCTGCTGCAAGACCGGCCATATCAAATTGTATCAGTGCGTCAACAAAATCGTTGATTGTTTTTAAGATGGTGTCGTAATAGCCCAGAAGCATCAGCATCATGGAACCGCTTACACCGGGAACAACCATAGTCGCGGCAGCGATGATACCAACGCCGAACAGCTTGATGATATTGACGAGACCAAAGCTTACATCGGCGCTGTTTCCGCCGGTTTCTCCCAGAAGTGCCATAACAATAACGATACCAAAGAAAATGAAAAACGGAATCATTTTATCCACGGTCACAGTATGGCCTTTTACTTTTTTGAAGATAAATGGAAGGCTTCCTGCAATCAGTCCGCAAAATGCAAGATTTGTGGGAATTGGATATGATGTAAGTAAAAACTCAAACAGCCTTGACAGAGCAATAATGGCAATTCCGGCTCCTGCAAAAACAGGAATCAGTAATTTCAGGCTTTCTTTAAATTCGCTTTTCAGATGTGTAATGGCATGGATCAGTTTGTCGTATAAGCCCATAGCAACCATCATAGTTCCGCCGCTCACGCCCGGAATAATATTGGCAATTCCGACAACCATACCCTGTAGGATTTGTTTAATCATTTTTATGCCTTTCTTTATATGTCTTCTTGGTTTTCTGCTGCATCCAGCAATAGTAACTACCCTCAGAATTTATCATATTTTCAGATAAGGTTCAAGTATTTTGGGGGATTTATTTTGCCCCGTTGTGGACAGAAGAGAAAAAATGTGTTAGAATGAAAAAACAGAGTCAAAGCAAAACATTCTGATTTCAGGTGCTCGTGTCGCTTCAGACAGTTTACCCGGTTACATTAATTTTTTTATATTACATTAAGATATGTGTTTTTTGAGAAAAAAGAAATATTGATAGCAGAGGATTATAAAAATGATGAGAGAAAAGTATGAGTCATTATCACTTGCAACCTTAAAGGACCTCGCAAAGGCAAGAAAACTGAAAGGCGTTTCCACATTGAGGAAACCGGAATTAATCGAAAGAATGCTTGAGGAAGATGAGAAGCAGGGAACGGTCCGGTCCGGGGGAGAAATAATCCGGGAAACAGAGAGAGAAGAGGGAAGAGATACAGAAAAGACAGATGAAAGAATAGAAGAAAAAACATTCGAAAGAACATCAGAAAGAGAGACAGCAGGAGAAAATCGGGAGACAGGAGAAGGACAGACGAGAGAGTATACAAGACCGCGCCCGTCAGAGGGAATCCAGCAGCTTGACAGCGGAGAAAAGGCAAACGGAATTCTTGAGGTTCTTCCTGACGGATATGGATTCATCCGCTGTGCCAATTATCTTCCGGGAGAAAATGATGTGTATGTTTCCCCTTCCCAGATTCGCCGTTTTAATTTAAAAACAGGAGATATTGTTCAGGGCAACACAAGAATCAAAACCCAGGGAGAGAAGTTCAGCGCTCTTTTATATGTGACTTCTATTAATGGCTTTCATCCAAGCGAGGGTCAGAGAAGATATAATTTCGAGGATATGACCCCTATTTTTCCAAATGAGCGTCTGAGAATGGAACGTCCCGGCGGAACAACTGCCATGAGAATTGTGGATTTAATCAGTCCTATTGGAAAAGGACAGAGAGGAATGATTGTATCTCCGCCGAAAGCCGGTAAAACAACGCTTTTAAAAGATGTGGCAAAATCTATTCTTAGAAATAACAGGGATATGCACCTGATTATTCTTCTTATTGACGAGCGTCCTGAGGAGGTAACAGATATTAAGGAAGCGATCCAGGGACCGAATGTGGAGGTTATTTACTCTACCTTTGATGAACAGCCGGATCATCATAAGCGTGTGTCAGAAATGGTAATCGAACGAGCAAGACGCCTTGTAGAGCATAAAAAAGATGTAACCATTCTTCTTGATTCGATTACGCGTCTTGCAAGAGCATATAATCTTGTAATTCCGCCAAGCGGAAGAACACTTTCCGGCGGTCTTGACCCGGCAGCTCTCCATATGCCGAAGCGTTTCTTTGGCGCGGCCCGAAATATGCGTGAAGGCGGAAGTCTTACCATTCTTGCAACTGCTCTTGTAGATACAGGAAGCAAGATGGACGATGTTATTTATGAAGAGTTTAAGGGAACAGGAAACATGGAACTGGTTCTTGACAGAAAACTCCAGGAAAAACGAGTATTTCCTGCCATTGATATTCAGAAATCAGGAACAAGACGGGAAGATCTTCTTCTTTCTTCAGATGAGCAGGAAGCAGTATATAATATGAGAAAAGCTTTAAATGGAATGAAAGCGGAAGATGCCGTAGAACAGATTCTAAATATGTTTGCGCGTACAAAGAATAACGAAGAGTTTGTTCAGATGGCAAAAAAACAGAAATTTTTATAAATATCTTGCATTTGTGCCAGGTATGTGATATAATCAAAAAGCTGTTTAATAGAGAAATTCGTCAAGTAATACGAATAAATAGAAGGTATATAGAGAGGTGAAAATCATGAGAGAAGGAATCCATCCAAACTACCATCAGGCAACTGTAACCTGTAACTGCGGAAACACATTTACAACAGGTTCTACAAAAGAGGACATCCATGTAGAAATCTGCTCCAAATGTCATCCGTTCTACACAGGACAGCAGAAGGCTGCTCAGGCTCGCGGACGTATCGATAAGTTCAACAGAAAATATGGTCTGAACAAATAATTAAAGAATATTACAGTGAGAAGGTTGAGGTTGGGAAATCTCAACCTTTCTTTGTATCAGGAGAAAGAATATGAAACCATCAAATATTGGCGGACAGGCAGTTATGGAAGGAATTATGATGCGCCATAAAGACAAGTATTCCATAGCAGTGCGCCGTCCGGACAACGAAATAGAGCTGAAGGTGGAAGACTATAAATGTATCTTCGGCAATGCAAAAATCTGGAGAAAACCGCTGATTCGCGGTGTGGTAAGCTTTGTGGACTCTCTTGTCGTGGGCATGAAATGTCTGATGTATTCTGCTGAAATCGCAGGCGACGAGGAGGACGAGGAGGAAGCAAAAAAGACGGCGCATCTTTCGGAAGATGAGAAGGAGAAGAAAAAAGCAAAAGAAGATAAAATGTTTAAGCTGCTTCTGTATGCAACAGTCGCTCTTTCCATTGTAATCTCCATTGCAGCATTTATGCTCCTTCCCTATGTGCTTGCCAGTCTTCTTCGCAAAATCGGCGCAACAGAAGTGATTGTTACGATAGTGGAAGCATTTGTGAAGCTTGCGCTGTTTATGGGCTATATGATTCTGATTTCCAGAATGAAGGACATTCAGAGGAATTTTATGTATCATGGGGCAGAGCATAAGTGTATTAACTGTGTGGAACACGGAATGCCTCTTACTGTAGAAAATGTAATGAAAAGCTCAAGACAGCACAGACGCTGTGGAACAAGCTTTTTATTTCTTGTAATGATTGTCAGTATTTTTCTTCATTTTATTTTTGTACTTGTACCGTTTTACTGGGTACGCCTTTTCGGAAGAATACTTATGGTTCCCATTGTGGCAGGCATTTCTTTTGAAATGATTCAGTGGGCAGGAAGAACAGACAGTAAACTTGCAGATATTTTAAGTAAACCGGGACTTGCCATGCAGAAACTTACTACAAAAGAGCCAACAGAAGATATGGCGGAGGTTGCGATTAAAGCAGTGGAAGCAGTGTTTGACTGGAGAACATATCTGAAAGAAGAATTTGGCGTAGACGTTTCGGAAGATAAGGCTTCGGAGGCAGAAGAATGAGAGGGGAAACCTGGGAAGCGCTTTTAAAAGAAGGACAGGAAATCCTGGAAGCTGCCGGGATTGAGGAAGCCGGGCTGGACGCCTGGCTCCTTCTGGAATATGAGAGCGGAAAAAACAGAGCCTATTATTTTGCCCACTGTAAAGAAGATGCGGATGAAGGGATTAAAACTCCTTATATGGAGAAAATCCGGAAACGGGCGCAGCACATTCCGCTTCAGCATTTGACTCATCAGGGATATTTTATGGGATATGAGTTTTTTGTAAATGAAAATGTCCTTGTGCCGAGACAGGATACAGAAGTTCTTGTGGAGGAAGCTCTCTCACTTATAAAAGAAAAAGAATCTCCACAGATTCTCGATATGTGTACAGGCTCCGGATGTATTCTTTTAAGCCTTCTTCTTGAGCGGGAGGATGCGCTGGGAGCAGGAGCGGATCTTTCAGAAAAAGCTCTTTGTGTAGCAGAAAAAAACAGAGAGACATATCATCTGGAAACACGCGCGGAGCTTATAAAAAGCGATATGTTTCAAAACGCATATTTTGAAGGGAAAAAAGAAAGTTTTGATATAATTGTTTCCAATCCTCCTTATATTCCCACAGAAGAAATAGAAAAGCTTCAGGCGGAAGTTCGTTTCCACGACCCTTTTATGGCGCTTGACGGAAAAGAGGACGGGCTGTATTTTTACAGAAAGATTGCAGAAAATGCCGGGAAATATTTAAAACCGGGAGGATTTCTTGCCTGTGAAATCGGGTGCGACCAGGGAGAGGATGTAAAAAAAATGTTTGAAGGCTGCGGCTTTTCAGACGTAAAAGTAATAAAAGACCTGGCAGGGCTTGACCGTGTAGTGCGTGGAAAACTGCCGGATTGAAAATATATAAGAAAAATATGTAAACACAGAGAAAACCGGGAGGAAAATCATGTTTGATAAATTAGACGATTTACTAATCCGATTTGAGGAAGTTTTAAATGAACTGGGAGAGCCTGGTGTGACAGATAACCAGGAGCATTTTCAGCGCCTTATGAAGGAGCAGAGCGATTTACAGCCAATCGTGGAGGCATATAAAGAGTATAAAGGCTGTAAGGAAACAATTCAGGACAGTCTTTCCATGCTGGAAGAGGAAAAAGATGAAGAAATGCGGGATATGCTGAAAGAAGAGCTTTCTGACGCAAAGAAGCGCGTGGAAGAGCTGGAGCATGAGCTGAAAATTCTTCTTCTTCCGAAAGACCCTAATGACAATAAAAACGTAATTGTGGAAATCCGCGGAGGAGCAGGCGGTGATGAGGCAGCTCTTTTTGCAGCAGAAATTTATCGTATGTATGTTAAATATGCAGAGTCCCGCAGATGGAAAACAGAAATGTTAAGCTTAAACGAAAACGGAATCGGCGGATTTAAAGAAGTTACGTTTATGATAACAGGAGCAGGAGCTTACTCACGTCTGAAATACGAAAGCGGCGTGCACCGCGTACAGAGAGTTCCGGAGACAGAGTCCGGCGGACGTATTCACACATCTACCTGTACCGTTGCTATTATGCCGGAGGCGGAGGAAATTGACTTCCACCTTGACTTAAATGAATGTAAATTTGACGTATTCCGAGCTTCCGGAAACGGTGGACAGTGCGTCAATACAACAGACTCAGCCGTTCGTCTTACTCATATTCCTACAGGCATTGTAATTTCCTGTCAGGATGAAAAATCACAGTTGAAAAATAAAGATAAAGCGCTGAAGGTTCTCCGTTCCCGTCTTTATGAGATGGAGCTTGCAAAACAGCATGATGCAGAGGCAGAGGCAAGACGAAGCCAGATTGGAACAGGAGACCGTTCTGAGAAAATCCGCACCTACAATTTCCCGCAGGGCCGTGTGACAGACCACAGAATTAAGCTGACACTTCACCGCCTGGAAAATATTTTAAACGGAGATTTAGACGAGGTAATCGACAGCTTAATTGCAGCAGACCAGGCAGCAAAATTAAGCAACTTACAGGAAGAAGAATAAAAGAAAATGCAATAAAAAAACTGGCGGACAGGTTTCCTTTCGCCAGTTTTTTTATTGGTGCAAAATGCGGCACACTTTTTATTTTGTTTTTTCCGGTGAATAGAACATAAAGAAGAGTGCGCTTATGAGAAGCATAAATGGATAATATAAATTCGGCATAATGTCAAATGCGGATATTTCGCATCCAAGCTCTGTTGCAGCAGAGATGGCAACGAGCATCTGCGCACCATATGGGATTACTCCCTGGAATACACAGGAAAAGGTATCCAGGATAGAAGCGGAATTTCTCGGAGAAATTCCATAATCTTCCGCCATTTCTTTTGCAATGGGATTTGCCATAACGATAGCGACGGTATTGTTTGCAGTTGCCACATCCATTGCACCCACAAGAAGTCCCATTCCAAGTTTTCCGCCTTTTTTGCTTTTGAAAATTCTCCGTATAAAGTTTAAAAGCGCTGTGAAGCCGTCATACTCCTGAATCAGGGCGCAGATAGCGGAAACGAGGATTGCCACCATAGTAGTCTCGTACATTCCGGAAGCTCCGGAGCCCATGTTTGCAAGAAGGTCTGTTGCCTGTGTTGCACCTGTCGCCAGCATAATAACAGAGCCGGACAGGATTCCGATTAAAAGAACAACAAATACGTTGATTCCGATAATGCCGCCAATCAGTACGAGAAGATAGGGAACAACCTGAATCAAATCATAATCCTTTACAATGGCAGAGCCGGCGTCGTTTCCTGAAGTGCGGATAAAAATAATGAGAAGAGTAGCCAGGGCAGCAGGGAGGGCAATCCAGAAGTTTGCCCGGAACTTATCTTTCATCGGGCATCCCTGACCGTTGCAGGCTGCAATGGTGGTATCAGAGATAAAGGAAAGGTTATCTCCAAACATAGCGCCGCCCATAACAGCACCGATACATAACGGTGCAGCAAAACCGGAACCGTTTGATACGGCAACGGCAATAGGAGTAATGAGGGTAATAGTTCCCACAGAAGTTCCCATTGCAAGTGAGACGAAACAGCTTACCACAAAAAGGACAATGACGGCAAACCGTGCCGGAATAATAGATAAGAGAAAGTACGCTACGCTTTCCGCGCTTCCTCTGCCCACAACACCTACAAAGATTCCGGCAGCCATAAAAATTAAAATCATAGTGATAATGTTTTTGTCCCCTACGCCTTTTGCCATCACTGACAGCTTTTCATCAAAGCTTAATTTAGGATTCTGCACACATGCTACAAGCAGTGCAGTAAGAAAGGAGACTACGATGGGGATATTATAAAATCCCATAGGAATGTGAAGTCCGTATTCAAATAAAATTCCAAGTCCAAGATACATGACAAGGAATACAGCGATTGGAAGAAGCGCCTTCCAATTTCCTTTTTTCATATAAAATTTCCTCCCTAAAAGTATTTCTTTCCTATTGTAACATTAAATGGGTGCAGACTCCACATAAAAATGAAAAAGCTGCTCCAAAAAGTAGATTTTCCCGGAAAAAGCTCTTATAATGAAAGAAACAGTTTTAGAAAAGAGGGTAAGAAATGCTTGCATATACTTATGTGGAAAAAGGAAAATTTGAGCTCAGAGAAAAAGAAAAACCGGTTCTTTTAAATGAAAAAGATGCTATTGTAAAGGTAACACTTTCCAGTATCTGCACAAGTGACCTTCATATTAAACATGGTTCTGTACCAAGAGCTGTGCCTGGAATTACAGTAGGTCATGAAATGGTGGGAATTGTGGAACAGACTGGCTCGGAAGTGAAAAAAGTAAAGCCCGGGGACAGAGTAACAGTAAATGTGGAGACATTTTGTGGAAAATGTTTCTTCTGCCAGAACGGGTATGTGAATAACTGTACAGACAAAGACGGCGGATGGGCATTAGGCTGCCGCATTGACGGCGGACAGGCAGAGTATGTGAGAGTGCCTTATGCAGATCAGGGGTTAAATATTATTCCTGAAAAAGTAACAGATGAGCAGGCTTTATTTGTGGGAGATATTCTTGCAACAGGATTCTGGGCAGCAAGGATTTCAGAAATCAAAGAGGAAGATACGGTTTTGATTCTTGGAGCAGGTCCAACTGGAATCTGTACACTTCTCTGCGTGATGCTGAAAAAACCGAAACGAATTATTGTATGTGAAAAAGATGAAGCACGAAGAAAATTTGTGCAGAAATATTATCCGGAAGTTATAATTGCACAGCCGGAAAATCTTCCGGAATTTGTCCGGGAAAACAGCGAGCATGGCGGAGCTGATGTAGTTCTGGAAGTGGCAGGGGCAAAAGATACCTTCCGTTTGGCGTGGGAATGCGCCCGTCCTAATGCTGTTGTAACAGTAGTGGCTCTTTATGATGAGGCTCAGATTCTTCCTCTTCCCGATATGTACGGAAAAAATCTTACTTTCAAGACAGGTGGGGTAGACGGCTGTGACTGTGAAGAAATCCTGCACCTTATTGAGGAGGGGAAAATAGATACCACCCCACTGATTACACACAGATATTCCCTTGCCCATATTGAAGAAGCATATGATTTGTTTGAAAACAGAAAAGACAATGTAATTAAAACCGCAGTGTTCACAGATAATATCTAATGGAATTTGTGATTTTTAGAGAAATTTATAGTGCTTTTTTCAAACGCACACGTTATAATAAAGATGATTGGGACTGTAAAAAGTCCGTGGCTGAAAACAAAAGAAGATAAAGGAGAAGGTCCAATGAAACAGGATATGATTGTGATTCTTGATCTTGGAAGTACAGAAAATACAGTGCTTGCAAGAGAAATCCGTGCTCTTGGCGTATACAGTGAGATTCATCCTCATGATATTACAGCAGAAGAGCTGAAAAATCTGGAAAATGTAAAAGGTATTATTTTAAATGGCGGAGAAAATCGTGTAGTTGATGGAAAAGAAGTAGAAGTACTTCCGGAGCTTTACGATTTAGGATATCCTATGATTTCTGTAGATTATCCGGCATCAAAATGCAGCGTACAGCTCTCCCAGCTTCCGGACACAGATACTCTGAAAGACTTTATTTTTAATGAATGTAAAGCGGAAGCAAACTGGAATATGAAAAACTTCATCGAAGATCAGGTAGAGCTTATCCGCAATCAGGTAGGAGACAGAAAAGTTCTTCTTGCTCTTTCTGGCGGTGTGGATTCTTCTGTTGTTGCCGCAATGCTGATTAAAGCAATTGGACAGCAGCTTGTATGTGTTCATGTAAATCATGGGCTCATGCGTAAAAATGAGTCTGAGAGCGTTGTAAAAGTATTCCGTGACGAACTTCACGCGAACCTTGTTTATGTAGATGCTTCTGAGCGCTTCCTTGGCAAGCTGGAAAATGTTGCAGACCCGGAAGAAAAGAGAAAAATCATCGGCGGCGAATTTATCCGCGTTTTTGAGGAAGAAGCAAGAAAACTGGAAGGAATTGATTTCCTTGGACAGGGAACTATTTACCCTGACATCATTGAGAGTGGTACAAAAACTGCAAAAATGGTAAAATCTCATCATAATGTAGGCGGTCTTCCGGAAGACCTTCAGTTTGAGCTGGTAGAGCCTCTGAAACAGTTATTCAAAGATGAGGTACGTGCCTGCGGACTTGAGCTTGGACTTCCATATGATATGGTTTACCGTCAGCCGTTCCCAGGTCCGGGACTTGGCGTTCGCTGCCTTGGCGCTATTACAAGAGACCGTCTGGAGGCAGTTCGTGAGTCTGATGCAATCCTTCGCGAGGAGTTTGCAAAAGCAGGTCTTGATAAAAAAGTATGGCAGTATTTTACAGTTGTGCCGGATTTCAAGAGCGTTGGTATGAAAAACCATGAGAGATGTTTCGAGTACACTGTTATCATTCGTGCAATCAATACCATTGATGCCATGACTGCAAGCATCGAGCGCATTGACTGGGATGTTCTGGAAGTGATTACAAACAGAATCCTGGCAGAGGTGGAGAATGTAAACAGGGTTTGCTATGATATGAGCCCGAAACCACCGGCGACGATTGAGTTTGAATAGTTGGAGCAGAGCTTCAAAGCCTTTATTTTCAAGGGTTTTGAGGCTCTTTCCTTTTAGAATTGCATTTTGATTGCATTTTTTTATTCAACTACTCTGTGATAGATTGCAGTATGCTGATTGCTGGTATAATCGGCAACACTGGCTGTTGCCGGAGTATAAGTGAGAACGCCAGTTAATTTTTTGGCAACTTCCACGTTGGTGTTGGGATATAAATGTCCGCTGCCTCTTCCGTCACATTAAAACAGGTCTTTTATAGTGCCTGACAACGGTATCAA
>ERZ1108166.267-NODE-267-length-58865-cov-10.570260_pt1 | contig 58865 bp, 65 predicted proteins | sample MGYA00403702_ERZ1108166 | MGnify/ENA primary metagenome ERZ1108166 (study PRJEB35170, sample SAMEA104062401) | human gut metagenome | biome: human gut; feature: human-associated habitat; material: faeces | place: Denmark | collected 2012-05-01 ...
TATTGATGATGACTGACACCTAAACTCCCACCCAATTGCACCACGAATTGACAGCCCGCCCACCTCAATTTACTGTATATAAATACAGTTATTTTGAGGTGCGTCATGAGCAAAGACTCGGACTACTTAATCATCTATCGCGGCGAGATACATCACCGCATTGCGCCCGGTCGATGGGTGCTCATTCAGCGCGCACGCGAATACGGCGGCGGGTGGTGGCTAGGGAAAGCTTACGATGACGTGTTTATGCTTGAGTTCGAGAAGCCAAGTTCGATGGCGACCGCTACTGAGTACATCATGTCGCATGGAAGGATGAGCACATTCCCGCCGTGGGATGATGATTTTAAGCTAACGCCTTGGCGACCTGATGACCAATAGAAAGGCCACATCCAGAGGCAGGTTGTATAATATGTCAAGGAGGATTATATGCCTGAGTCAAATTTTAATAAGGAAAAGCCAGTTGCTGTTAGCTATAGGATAATTAAAGGCTTAAGTTCATGTGAACGATGTAAAAAGATTAGGCTGGAATGCAGACGGATACACATGTCTGATGGCTCTAAAATGGTTGCATGCAAAGACTGCATGGGTGTAAAAGCCATCACAGGCAAGAGGCGAAAAAAATTCCATGCAAATGTAATCCCTAGTGCTTTTGAATCTTCACGCAGAAAACATTAACTCATAAACAATATAAAAACCTCGCTTAGCGGGGTTTTTTTACGCCTGGAGATAATCGAATGGAACAATACAGCCTCACGCTCGATGAGGCCTGCGCCATGCTCGGCATATCCAGACCCACGGCCACAAACTGGATAAAGTCAGGACGACTACAGGCCACCCGCAAAGACCCATCAAAACCAAAATCCCCCTACCTCACCACTCGCCAGGCTTGCATTGCAGCCCTGAAATCTCCGCTGCATACTGTCGCCGTGAGCGCGGGTGATGGCATACGAGAGGAATTGATATGTCACTCTTCCGCAGAGGTGAAACCTGGTACGCCAGTTTCACATTGCCGGACGGCAAAAGATTTAAGCAGTCTCTTGGGACAAAGGACAAAAGGCAGGCCACGGAACTCCATGACAAGCTGAAAGCCGAAGCCTGGCGAGTAAGCAAGCTGGGCGAGACGCCGGATATGACATTCGAGGAAGCGTGTGTCAGGTGGCTTGAGGAAAAGGCGCACAAGAAGTCACTGGATGATGACAAGAGCCGGATCGGATTCTGGCTACAACACTTTGCAGGGATGCAGTTGAAGGACATCACTGAGACGCGAATCTATAACGCGATCCAGAAGATGACCAACCGGCGGCACGAGGAAAACTGGAAGCTCAGAGAAGAGGCGTTAAGGAAGAAGGGAAAGCCAGTTCCGCCATATGTGCCACGACCGGCGGCCACAGCCACAAAGGCCACTCACCTTTCCTTCATCAAAGCGTTGTTACGTGCCGCCGAGCGTGAATGGAAGATGCTGGACAAAGCGCCCATTGTGAAGGTGCCGCAGCCGAAGAATAAACGCATTCGATGGCTGGAGCCTCATGAGGCGAAAAGGCTGATTGATGAATGCCCGGATCCGCTTAAGTCAGTTGTCGAGTTTGCGCTGGCGACGGGGTTACGGCGGTCGAACATCATCAATCTGGAATGGCAGCAGATAGACATGCAGCGCCGGGTGGCGTGGATACACCCGGAGCAGAGCAAATCAAATCAGGCCATTGGCGTGGCGCTGAATGATACTGCATGTCGCGTGCTGAAAAGGCAAATAGGCAATCACCACAAGTGGGTTTTCGTCTACAAGGAGAGCTGCACCCGGCCTGATGGGACTAAAGCGCCGACAGTGAGGAAGATGCGGTATGACGCAAACACAGCCTGGAGGGCTGCGCTTAAACGTGCTGGCATTGAGGATTTCCGCTTCCACGACCTGAGACATACCTGGGCTAGCTGGTTAGTTCAGGCTGGCGTCCCGATTTCCGTTCTTCAGGAGATGGGAGGATGGGAGTCAATAGAAATGGTTCGACGGTATGCGCACCTGGCACCTAATCACCTGACCGAGCACGCGAAGCAAATCGACTCGATTTTTGGTGATTGCGTCCCAAATCTGTCCCACACGGAAAAACAGGAGGTGATTAACGGTAGATAAGTGATTGATTTAACTGGTGCCGATAATAGGAGTCGAACCTACGACCTTCGCATTACGAATGCGAAGTTTTTATATTTTAACTGCTTGAACAACCATCAGAAATCACAAATTTATCATTTTAAATCATAATATTAAAACAAAAAACCTGTTGATGTAAATTGATGAGTGTTGATGTTTATCCTTTCAATTTACTTACACCAGCCGTTACATTACTGTAAACCGTAATCCCCAACAGGAACCCTAAAAATGGCGCTTTCAAGACAAAAACTAACCTTCGAACGAATTCGAAGATTTACTTTACCTGAAGGGAAAAACCAAGTTTTCCTTTGGGATACGGACGTAACAAGCTTGGCATGTCGAGCAACTCGTGGAGCAAAAGCCTTTGTATTCCAAAGCCTGTATGCGGGAAAAACCCTTCGCATGACCATTGGCAACATTAACGATTGGAAGATTGATGATGCGAGGGCCGAAGCCAGGCGACTGCAAACATTAATCGATACTGGGATATATCCGCTTATAGCTAAGGCGGAAAAAATTGCTGAAGCGGAATCACAGCAGGCTGAATCTCGTAAAACGAAGGCAACCTTTTCAAGCGCTTGGGAAGATTATCTTGATGAATTGAGAACCGGAATCAGCGCAAAAACTAAACGCCCCTACTCTGCACGCTACATTGCCGATCACGTTAACTTGTCCAGTCGTGGAGGCGAAAGTAAAAAAAGAGGCCGGGGCCCAACCTCACCTGGGCCACTGGCTAGCCTGCTCGACCGACCATTATCAGAACTAACACCAGAGAACATTGCCGAATGGCTAAGTACAGAGAGACAAAATCGGCCTACCGTCACTGCTCATGCCTACCGTCTGTTGCGTGCATTCATCAAATGGGCTAATTACCAGAAAAAATATCAGGGAATAATCCATGGCGATCTTGCACAAGATCATAACGTGAGAAAAATGGTTCCAATATCAGCGAGCAAAGCGGGAGATTGCTTACAAAAAGAACAGCTCAAAAGCTGGTTCAGTGCCGTGCGTAGCCTCAATAATCCCATTGCATCAGCCTATCTCCAAGTGCTTTTGCTCACCGGTGCACGGCGTGAAGAAATTTCCTCACTTCGCTGGTCTGACATAGATTTCAAATGGTCAAGCATGAGAATTAAAGACAAGATCGAAGGCGAGCGAATTATCCCCCTCACTCCCTATGTTTCTGACTTGTTACGCTCACTGATGGAGATCCCCAATCGTGGTACAAACGAGGAGAATTGGGTTTTCAGAAGTAACAGCAAAAGTGGCAAAATTATTGAACCGCGTTCAGCACATAATAGAGCATTAACTCGCGCGGAGTTACCACATATCAGCTTGCACGGATTGCGCCGTAGTTTTGGGACCCTCGCTGAATGGGTCGAAGTACCAACAGGTATTGTTGCGCAGATTATGGGCCATAAGCCTAGCGCTCTTGCTGAAAAGCACTATCGCCGCCGTCCATTAGATTTGCTAAGAAAATGGCATGAAAAAGTTGAATTATGGATCTTAGAAGAAGCAAAAATAAAAAACAACGTTGATAAGCGTTGATTTTATCAAATATCAACAACTTACATAAAATCACATGTGTTGACAGAAATTTTTTTTCAGTTATCTTTTATTACTGCTAACTACATTCACTCACTAAGCAGGAGATTAACTACAGTGACTAACCCAATAACTGTATCAAGAGAAGACCGAAGTGCGGAAATCAGAGCGAGATGGGGTTTACATCCGACTAAAAACAAAAGTTCTAATTTTTGGGAAACAACAATTCAGCGTTTTAATAATAGTAGTACTGACCGAATACTACCTCTTTGGCACCGTGTTTCAAAACTTTTAGTTGCTATTAGGAATGTAGTCAATACTATAACATGCCCTTTTCCACCAAAGGGGAATACTTCCCGCTCACGCCGAAGTTCAACAACGTCATCAAAAAACTCATCATCATCTTCATCGGATGGTAGTAGTAGCGACCCCGATCCCGATAGAGACCCCATATTCACCCCTTTTCATTTCATTCTTTCATCTCTGTTAAAAACAATGATCGTCTTATTTGCCCACATATCAAATGTTGGGGTGATGAAATGAGCGATATCAAACATCAAAACCCCTCTCAGTCACAACTAATTTCTACCCGCGAGTTAGCTAATATTATTGGCTATGAAGTACAAACTATTCGAGCTTGGCTTTGCAAAGACAAACTGCCTAATGGTTTACCGCGACCGAAGAAAATTAAAAACCGACATTATTGGTCACGTAAAGACATTGATAGATACCTATTAACCTTCTCAGTATATAGTAACTAATAGAGGCCTCCCCCGGCTATTCTAAAGAATAGCCGGGTTAGTTAATACAAACCATCCATTAACAATGGGGGGAGATTAATACTATTTATCACATCTCACATTAACAAAATTCAAGGTCACATATGAAAAAACGCATCACTTTCAGCGTAAACAATAGTTCTACTATTGATGCAATTGACGACTATAGCAATGCAAAAGGATACTCCAGGTCAGAGGTGATATCATTTTTATTAAACGCCACAGTCCCAGCATTGAATAAAATAACATCGCAATATCATATAGCTCAAACTTTGGAGTCAACATTAGGCTGTATTTTTGAAGAGAAGGCCCCGTCAATAGCACGGGGGGAGCCAAAATTAACTTACGAAGAGTTTTTTCATTCCGTCTGGAACACTCACATTCGACACCGGAACGAGGTTATCGACCAGAATTTTTATGCACACAAAATATCTCATGATAAGATGGGGAAGAGTGAAAAAAAATTAATTCATGAAAAGCTCACATACATTATAAAAAGCTTCAATGTAAAAAAAGCAATTTTTATTTACACAGATCGGCGCGTGAACCACAAACATCTAATTGCAGGAGGGTTGTCAAATATCATACTGATAAAGGAAACAGTTTACGATGGTTGTTTTTTTGATTTGAGCAGCATTGTGATTATGCCAATCTTTGAACTTATTACATTTGGAATTGAAGAGGTATTGAAAAGAAATAAAATCCACCATAAACAATCATGCTATTGCTGGATACCAATTTATTACACAAATGATCTAGCGGTAATGGTCCCGGTGATTGCCGAAGGCGATACACCTCAAAAGGCGATGAAAGGAGGAGATGCCATCATTATTAACCCCTTTAACGGTGAAGTAAACCATACTTTCTGATACCAATGTTAAGCATAACCACTTAGTTGCATACATCTCGACAGTATGGAGTTAGTACCTAATAGCTTGATGAGGGTAAAAGATGCCTACTAACAAAGCAAAATCAAAGAAAATTCTAGGAAGGCCTGAAGGAAGTAAATATTACCATTTAATTCAGAGTGAGAAGGCTAAGCATTACTCTCAATCCAAGGTGGCAAAGATCTTAGGAATAAGTATTTCCACGGTAAAAAGACACTGGGATAACGGCATCTTTGGGTGATTATAATTGCAGAGTTGCTTTTTAAGTATTTTACTGCATGGGTAATGGGTTGATAACAAGTTTTATTGTTGGAAAGGTATTATATAACAGTCATTACTATTAATAGTTAATTAATATAACTAACCACAGACATTCAGCTATGTCTGATCATTTTACTGTATACGGCTATCATAAGCCGTAGGGCTAACTACAGGATCGAAGCATGGAATTATATCATGGTTCCCATGGTGAGCATGTGCTCGCCTATAAAAAACATATTGAACGAGTCGTCAATGATGCTATCAGTGAATTCCCTAGAACGATGGCGTTACGTGTTGATGTTCATTATCCACCCATTTTAGACAGAGGTGACACTGTTTGCTGTTTTCCTAATCTAGAGCCTGGTGCTATATCCCGTTTCCGTAATGCGTTAAATGCAATGCTGGAGGCCAATGAGAAAGCCAGAGCAGCTAACGGTAAACGAATTTATCCAAACCGTGTTCGTCACGTTTGGGTACGTGAGTTTTCCGAAGAAGGAAAATGCCACTTTCATCTTGGTCTTTTTTTTAATAAAGATGCTTATTACCATTTGGGTGATTATGAGACTGAAAGCAATTTACGAATGATGATTGTAAGAGCATGGTATAGCGCACTGGGATTGGAACTGGATGATTATCCGGGATTGGTTCACTACCCTGAAAATTGTCGTTATATATTAGACGTCAATGATTTTAACTTTGAAGGAGAATACAATAAATTACTGAATCGTCTCGACTACCTAGCTAAACTCGATACAAAAGCTTATGGAGATGGCGACCGTAGCTTCGGCTGCAGTCGCGGGTAATTTATTTTTTTCAGCAATGGCCTTTCTTATGGATGGAAAGGCCAGACCTTATATATCAAGACGATGGTGAGCGATAAAGTATTGTTTTCAAATAATCATCTGTTGCAGTAAACTCAGGGAGTTGGCCATTCATGGCCTGTGTTAGTGGAATAATCTTTGTCCTGACTCCCATCCCCTGAAATCAACGTAACCATAATCACGTAAGACTTCCATGATAATCGTATTACGTGGTGAACGCTGACCTGCAACCATCTTTTCAACCGACATCGAATTATTCAGCGCCCCTGGGCTAATAACTTCAAATCGATTGCTATACAAGCCAATCTCTATCTCAACAAAGCGTGTCCAGTCGCGATGAGCCAGTGCAGTCACTGCGAACTGTCGCTCAAGGCGATTCGGGATAACTATGTGTTCATGACCACCACGTTTATATCGGTGGGTAGGCTGCTGATAACTCACCAGACCCAGTTCTTTCATGAGCTTTCCGGCAAGCCAGCGTCCCATTTTAAAGCCTCTCAGGGTTGCCATAATCGCGATACTTCTTGCGCCAGCAGAACCATGACTGATGTTATGCAGCTCCAGAACCTGACTGCGTAACACAGCTCGCCTGCCATCTGGCTTTTCGAGGCTTTTTCCCCAGTATTTGTAGCTGCTGCGATGAACCCCGAACACGTGGCAAAGTGTGACCACAGGATACTGCGCTCTGAGTTTCCCGATTAACGAGAATTGTTCAGGGAGTCTGACATCAAGAGCGCGGTAGCCTTTTTTAATATGTCGTTTTCCATTTCAATGCGTTGTATTTTTTTCTTCAGCTCACGTATTTCAATCTGCTCCGGGGTTATAGGAAAGGCTTTAGGTATTTTGCCCTGTCGTTCATCCCGCAACTGCTTTACCCATCGCGTCATGGTAGAAAGGCCGGCATCCATAGCACTGGCCGCAGCTGCAACGGTGTAGTTCTGATCAAGGACCAGTTGAGCGGATTCGCGTTTAAACTCTGCGCTGAAATTTCTTTTTTTCATTGAGGCACCTGTAATGTTCTGAGGTGAGCATATCACCTCTGTTCAGGTGCCAAATTCAGTAAACCACTTCAATTCGATTGCGTTAGTGGTGTAGATAACCTTGCGGATCGCCTCCGAATACACGAAGAAGGTGGCAACATTCGGCCAGTTTGCCCGCCAGCTGCGACTTATCTGCGGGTACCGTGCATCCCATTCCTTCCCGAACGCATCCAGCGCCTGCAACGCGCCTTCTTCCGTGGCTGCGCGGTAAACCTGTTTCAGGTCACGGGTTACCGCTTTATAGTCTTTCCACGCCAAGAACCGCAGGCTGTTGCGTGCCATGTGTACTATGCACAACTGGATCTGCGTCTCCGGGTAGACGGCATTAATCGCTTCCGGGAAGCCTTTCAGGCCGTCCATACAGGCGATAAGGATATCGTTCAGCCCGCGATTTTTCAGTTCCGTCAGTACATTCAGCCAGAACTTTGCACCTTCATTTTCGGCCAGCCACATACCTGGCAGCTCTTTCTGACCATCAAGGTTAATACCCAGAGCCAGGAACACCGCTCTGTTGATAACCCGGCTGTCCTGCCGTACTTTCAGGACAATACAGTCAAGATAAACAATGGGATAAATCGCATCCAGAGGACGGTTTTGCCATTCTACAACCTGGTCGATTGCGGCATCGGTGACTTTCGATATCAGCGCCGGAGAGACGTCTGCATCGTACATTTCTTTGAAGACTGAGGTAATTTCGCGGGTAGTCATCCCTCTGGCATACAGCGCCAGGATCTGGTTGTCCATGCCGGTAATGCGGGTCTGATTTTTCTTCACCAGTTGTGGTTCGAAGGAACCATCACGATCACGTGGAGTACGTAATTCCATCGGCCCGTCGGTAGTGGTGACGGTTTTCGTGGAATAGCCATTACGGGAGTTGGTTCCCGATTTGGGCTGATTTTTTTCATGTCCCAGATGGTGAGTCAGTTCAGCGTTGAGAGCAGCCTCAACACTGATTTTCTTGAGCAGGCGATCGAACTGACTGAGATCTTCAGGGGTTTTGAGATTTTTGGCCAGTTCGTTAGCCAGAGCCTGCAATTGTTTGTCGTCCATAATTTAACCTTCATTTGATGTTGAATTGAACATATCAAAATCAGGCAATTACATAAATCTATGTACAGGCTCGCACCTGGGCTTGCCTGACTGACCGCAGGCCGGCGACGACAAGGTGGAAAAGTTCGGCGTGTGGCTCTGGCGGCAACGATCCCGCGAAGGGCGGACGGTGCTTGAGCTGTTGAACGTAAGCATGCGGGCAAACCGTCTTGCGCGACTATGCCGGATGCCACCTATGCGGCAGCAGCTCTGCAATCTCACTAGCTCGCTGCGTCGGCAACCGTCTCAGCACATCCTTGAGATAGGCATACGGATCGTGCCCATTATTACGGGCCGACTGGATCAAACTCATGATCGGAACAGCGCGCTTGAGCATGCGAACCCGCGCCGAGCATTTGAGAAGGCAACGGGATGAACGCTGGCTGGATAGCCGTGGTTTTCTGGGTAAGCAGGCGAATCCATTTGTGGACGAGGTTGGCATTGAGGCTGTAGCCCAAGGCGATGTTTGCGATGGAGGCACCGGGTTCAGAACACTCCTGAATGACCTGAGCCTTGAAAGATTTGCTGTAGGTACGGCGCTGAGGGCGCATGGAAAATCCGCTTGATGGGCCATGGCCTTCGGCGGCGGTGTCGGGAAGGTGTGTTGGCCGGACGGATACTGTTGAACTACGTTGTCTGGGGCAACGGAAGTGTTTCGGCCCGACTCTGGAACGCGATCCGCAGCGACGACTGGGCAATTCCGCACGTTGGCCTGAGCAGCCTCGGGGAAATCGTCGTCTGGGCGCGCCCAGACGAGTTTCCGCCAAGGAACATGCAGACAAGCAAGGGGCTGCGGGCACTCGGCTACAACGTGAGGATCGGTGTTTGATCGAGGCGCCTGTGGCACACGCAGGCTGACGAGCCAGGCGCTGTCCATTGCCTGATCAGGCCGCCCCCCTGTGCCTTGCCTGAGCAGTTGACCTGCATCAATGGGGCGGGAGAACGCTGTACATTCACTCTCGACTCTTGAAGTTTGTCATGGTAGGTCTAATATTACAAAGTATTGCAAGGATTTCCTTGGCCGGAACCGCAAAGCGACGCGATTGGAGAGGGTGAGATGAAAGCGCACCTACAGGTGATTTTCACGCTCGATGAATTGGCTGCGTACTTGAAAGTCGGCAAGCGGACGTTTTATCGGCTCGCCGCACACGGGGAAATTCCGGCTTTCAAGGTGGGCGGGACGTGGCGACTTCGTCAAAGTGAAATCGATCAGTGCATCAATGATCAGACCTGAGCCGGAGCAAAGAAGGAGGTGATGTGCAAGCGTGAACAGCAGAAGTCATCCGAGCAGCCCGTGTCGCTTGGGCGCACTGCCCGTCGCAGCAGGCAAAGGGCTTGAGTAATTCGTTTTCCAATTTTTCTGGAGGTATGACATGGACATCGATTTCAAGAAGTTGGCTCCCTGGAACTGGTTCAAGAACGAGCAGCAAGAGCAGCAGACCGCCTCTTCCCTGCCAGTGCAGCGTAATGACCTGCCAGCGGCGAGCGGGTCAGTCAGCCCGATCCTGCAACTGCATCGGGAAATCGACCGGCTGTTCGATGACGCATTCCGGGGCTTCGGTTTTCCGGCGTTGAACATGCCGCAGTGGCCATCCGATTGGTCGGGCATGCTGAAGCCGGCCCTGGACATCCAGGAAACCGACAAGCAGTACAAGATTGCCCTGGAAGTGCCCGGTGTCGAGGAGAAGGACATCCAGATCACCCTCGACAACGACGTGCTGATGGTGCGTGGCGAGAAGCGCCAGGAACAGGAGAAGAAGGAAGGTGGCTTCCACCGTGTGGAGCGCTCCTACGGCAGCTTTCAGCGTGCCTTGAACCTGCCTGACGACGCCAACCAGGATTCGATCAAGGCATCGTTCAAGAACGGGGTGCTCACGGTCACGATCGACAAGCGCGAGGTCAGCGCGCCGAAGCAGGGACGCTCGATCCCGATCAACGGCTGACGTCGTCGGCTCGTTCGTCACAAGAAAAACCCGGCCCGAGACGAGGTGTCGCGGCTCGCGATGCCTCGCCGCCTCAACCTTGTCAACCTTCTCAGGAGCATCAGCATGGCCAGAAAACAATGCCAGGTCTGCGGCCAACCCGCCACCGTGCGGGTGGAAGCCAATCTCAACGGTCGTCACAGCACCATGCTGTTGTGCGACGACCATTACCGGCAATTAGTGCGCCAGCAAAAGCGCACCGTTTCGCCGCTGGAAGCCTTGTTCGGTTCGCGCAGCGGCCTGTTCGAGGACTTCCTCGGCAGTGACTTCTTCCGCATCGGCGACGACGCGACGCCAGTTGCCGCCGATACCGATGACGTGGTCGATGCCTCGTTTGGCGAGCCCGCCGCCGCAGGTTCGGGTGCGCCGCGCCGTCGCGGCAGTGGGCTGGCCAGCCGCATCAGCGAACAGTCGGAAGCCTTGTTGCAGGAGGCCGCCAAACACGCTGCCGAATTTGGCCGCTCCGAGGTGGATACCGAACATCTGCTGCTGGCGCTGGCCGACAGCGACGTGGTCAAGACCACCCTGGGTCAGTTCAAGATCAAGGTCGATGACCTCAAGCGGCAGATCGAGTCTGAGGCCAAGCGCGGGGACAAGCCCTTCGAGGGCGAGATCGGCGTGTCGCCGCGCGTGAAGGATGCGCTCAGCCGCGCCTTCGTGGCCTCCAATGAACTCGGCCATTCTTATGTCGGTCCAGAGCATTTCCTGATCGGTCTGGCCGAGGAAGGCGAAGGGCTGGCCGCCAACCTGCTGCGCCGCTACGGCCTGACGCCGCAGGCGCTGCGCCAACAGGTCAGCAAGGTGGTCGGCAAGGGCGCCGAGGATGGCCGCGCTGAGACGCCGACCAACACGCCAGAACTCGACAAGTACTCGCGCGACCTGACCAAGATGGCGCGCGACGGCAAGCTCGACCCGGTGATCGGCCGCGCGCAGGAGATCGAAACCACCATCGAGGTGCTGGCCCGGCGCAAGAAGAACAACCCGGTGCTGATCGGCGAGCCGGGTGTGGGCAAGACCGCCATCGTCGAAGGGCTGGCGCAGCGCATGGTGGCGGGTGAAGTGCCCGAGACCTTGCGCGACAAGCGCCTGGTGGAACTCAACATCAACGCCATGGTGGCCGGCGCCAAATATCGCGGCGAGTTCGAGGAGCGCGTGCAGAAGGTGCTGAAGGAGGTGACCGAGCACCAGGGCGAGCTGATTTTGTTCATCGACGAGGTGCACACCATCGTCGGTGCCGGCCAGGGCGGTGGCGAAGGCGGGCTGGACGTGGCCAACGTGTTCAAACCGATGATGGCGCGCGGTGAACTCAACCTGATCGGCGCCACGACGCTGAACGAGTACCAGAAATACATCGAGAAGGATGCCGCACTGGAGCGGCGCTTCCAGCCGGTGACGGTGCCCGAGCCGACGGTGGCCCAGGCCATCATGATTCTGCGCGGCCTGCGCGACACCTTCGAGGCGCACCACAAGGTCAGCATCTCCGAGGACGCGATCATCGCGGCGGCCGAGTTGTCCGACCGCTACATCACGGCGCGCTTCCTGCCGGACAAGGCGATCGACCTGCTCGACCAGGCGGCCGCGCGCGTGAAGCTGTCGGCCACGGCCCGGCCGGTGGCCGTGCAGGAGCTGGAGTCCGAACTGTACCAGCTGCGGCGTGAACAGGATTACGTGGCCGCGCGCAAGCAGTACGACCAGGCCGCCGAGCTCGGCAAGCGCATCGAAGCCAAGGAGGCCGAGCTCAAGAAGCTCGTCGAGGACTGGGAGCGGGAGCGGGCCTCCGGCAGTGCCGAGGTCAAGGCGGAACACGTGGCGCAGATCGTCTCGCGCCTGACCGGCATCCCGGTCAACGAGTTGACGGTGGAAGAGCGCGAAAAGCTGCTGCACTTGGAACAACGGCTGCACGAGCGCCTGGTGGGACAAGACGAGGCGGTCCGTGCCGTGGCCGATGCCGTGCGGCTGTCCCGCGCCGGCCTGCGCGAAGGCAGCAAACCGGTGGCTACCTTCCTGTTTCTGGGCCCGACCGGGGTGGGCAAGACCGAGCTCGCCAAGGCATTGGCCGAATCGATCTACGGCGATGAGCACGCCCTGTTGCGCATCGACATGTCGGAATATGGCGAACGCCATACCGTGGCGCGGCTGGTGGGCGCGCCTCCGGGCTATGTCGGTTACGACGAAGGCGGTCAGCTCACCGAGAAGGTGCGGCGCAAGCCCTACAGCGTGCTGCTGCTCGACGAGATCGAGAAGGCACACCCTGACGTCTACAACATCCTGCTGCAAGTGTTCGACGACGGTCGCCTCACCGACGGCAAGGGCCGGGTGGTGGATTTCACCAACACCATCATCATCGCCACGTCCAACCTGGGTTCGGACATCATCCAGCGACGGCTGAAGGCGCGTGGGGCGGCCGGCGAGGAGTACGGAAAGACCAAGGCCGAGGTCATGGACGTGCTGCGCGGCCACTTCCGGCCCGAGTTCCTCAACCGCATCGACGAGATCATCGTCTTCCATGCGCTGGGCAAGGAGGAGATCCGCCACATCGTCGGCCTGCAGCTCGATCGCGTGGCGCGCAGCGCCGCCAGCCAGGGCGTGACGCTCACTTTCGATCAGACGCTCATCGACCATTTCGCGGAAGAAGGCTACAAGCCCGAGTTCGGTGCGCGTGAACTCAAGCGCCTGATCCGCAGCGAGCTGGAAACTGCGCTGGCGCGCGAGATGCTCGGTGGCAGCATCGGCAAGGGCGATCACGCCAGCGCACGCTGGGACGACAAGGCCGAACGCGTGGTGTTCGAACGCAAAGAGCCACCGCAGACCCCGGCCGAGCCGGAGCAGCCGGATGTCGCGAAGGCGACCGAGACGCCGCACGGCGACGCTGGCAAAGGCTCGCGCAAGAAGAAGTCGGCGAGCGACGCATCTTGATGGCGGGCGAGGCTGCCGTGTCCGACCCCATCGGCCTGGCATGGGCAGCCTCCCTGGCATCGATCGCGGTGGCGGTCGTGGCCGCGGGTCACGCGGTCGTCTACAAGCGTGATCCGCGGCCACGCCGTGGGGGCTGCTCATCAGCGGCGGCACTGCCCTCCCGCTCGCTGGCCATCCGTTTGCGTGACGGTGCGGCCCGTCTGTTCACCTGATCCTGTGGCAACTCGACTTTCGAGGAACAAGGCCCATGGAAAAAAAGAATCAATGGAATACCGGCTACTGGATCGTTGCCCTCCTGCTGTTGCTGAGTTTGCAGAGCTACTGGCAGACGGCGAAAACCGTCGAGCCGGTGCCCTACAGCGAGTTCGAGAAGGCGCTGGACGAGGGGCGCGTGGCCGAAGTGCTGGTGTCGGATCGTACGGTGACCGGGCGCCTGAAGTCGCCGGACAGCCGGGGCAAGACGACGATCGTGGCAACGAGGGTCGAACCCGATCTTGCCGATCGCCTGTCGAAGTACGACGTGCCCTATGCCCGCGTGTTGGAGAGCACCTGGCTGCGCGATGTGCTGTCGTGGATCCTGCCAGCGGTATCCTTCTTTGGCGTCTGGTTCTTCCTGTTCCGCCGCTTCGCCGAGAAGCAGGGCATGGGCGGGTTTCTCAATATCGGTAAGAGCCGCGCCAAGATGTTCGTGGAAAAGAACACCGTTGTGACGTTCGCCGATGTGGCGGGGGGGGATGAGGCCAAGGCGGAGCTGGTAGAGATCGTCGATTTCCTGAAGAATCCGCAGGACTATGGCCGTCTCGGGGCGCGCATTCCCAAGGGCGTGTTGCTGGTCGGTCCACGGGGCACCGGCAAGACATTGCTGGCCAAGGCTGTTGCCGGCGAGGCGGCGGTGCCCTTCTTCTCCATCTCCGGATCAGAGTTTGTCGAGATGTTCGTCGGCGTGGGTGCGGCCCGTGTGCGCGACCTGCGCGACCTGTTCGAGCAGGCCCGCGGGCAGGCGCCGGCCATCATCTTCATCGACGAGCTCGATGCGCTGGGCCGCGCGCGCGGCGTCGGCGGCCCCATCGGCGGCCACGACGAGCGCGAGCAGACCCTCAACCAGCTGCTCACGGAGATGGACGGCTTCGACAGCTCGGTCGGGCTGATCATCCTCGCCGCCACCAACAGCCCCGAAATCCTCGACCAGGCGCTGCTGCGTGTCGGCCGCTTCGACCGCCAGGTGCTGGTGGACCGGCCCGACAAGAAGGGGCGGCTGGACATCCTGAAGGTTCATGTCAAGAAGGTGACGCTGGCCCAGGATGTAGACCTCGAACAGGTAGCCGCACTGACCACGGGCTTTTCCGGCGCGGACCTCGCCAATCTGGTCAACGAGGCGGCGCTGGCGGCGAGGAGACGCCGTGCGTCCGCCGTGGAATTGCAGGACTTCACCGCGACCATCGAGCGCATCGTGGCGGGCTTGGAAAAAAAGAGCCGCGTGCTCAATCCCAAGGAGCGGGAAACCGTGGCCCATCACGAGATGGGCCATGCGCTGGTGCTGCCCGAAACCGACCCCGTACACAAGATCTCGATTATCCCGCGCGGCATCGGCGCGCTGGGCTACACCTTGCAGCGCCCCACCGAAGACCGCTTCCTGATGACGCGTACCGATCTCGAGCACAAGATCGCCGTACTGCTGGGCGGGCGTGCCGCCGAAAAGCTGGTGTTCGGCGAGTTGTCTACCGGGGCGGCGGACGATCTGGCGCGAGCCACCGACATCGCCCGCGACATGATCACCCGCTTTGGCATGGACGAGGGCCTGGGCTACATCGCCTTCGAGGCGCAGCGGCCCCGCTTTCTCGATACACCGGAACTGGCCCACGGCGGTTGCCGGGTGGCCGAATCGACCCAAGCGCGCATCGATCAGGCTATCCGCGACATCGTGATGGGCGTGTTCGAGCACGCCTACCGGATTCTCGACATCAACCGCGCGGTGCTGGAGCGCTGTGCGCGCGAGCTGCTGGCGCGGGAAACGCTCGACGAAAGCGATATCCGTCAATTGACTCAAGGACTTGTTCGGAACTGAAAACAGTAGTAGGTGCCATTCAGAGTAAACCGACGGCTCTGTTCAGTGCGTCATCCAATTCGTCGGCATTGTTCAAGGAGAGCCGATATGTCTGCATTGACTCCGTGGGACCCCTTCCGGGAACTGGATGAATTGCAAAACCGCCTGGCGACGATGTTCGGACGAATACCCCAGCGACAGGGCGCCCGTACCGGCAACGAAGCCATGACCACGGCGGACTGGGCACCAATGGCGGACATCAGCGAGGATGAGAACGCATTCCTCCTCAAGCTGGATCTGCCGGAGGTCCCCAAGGATGCCGTGCGCGTCAGCGCGGAAAACGGTGTGCTCACCATCAGCGGCGAGCGCAAACTGGAAAAAGAGGAGCAGGGCAAGAAGTTCCACCGCATCGAACGTGCCTATGGCCGCTTTGTGCGCAGCTTTGTCTTGCCTGACAACGTTGATCCGACCAAGGTGACGGCTTCCATGAAAGACGGCGTGCTGGAAGTGCGGCTTGTCAAGGCCGAGCAAGCCAAACCGAAACAGATTGAAATCTCAGTCAACTAACTTCAATCAAGAGCCCAAGATCATGAATATCAAACAGCCACAATACACCTTCTCCGCACTTGCCCTGGCGGTCGTCGTCGGACTGAGCGGACCGGCTCTGGCCCAATCGGCGGCAGGTTCTAGCCCAGGTGCTGCAGCACCCTCTGCCGCATCCAAGGCGGCACAGCCACAGGTAGATGACAAGGCCGCCCGGGAAGCCGATAAAAAGCGTGCCGAGCTCACTCAAGACGCCATCACGGCGCTCACCAAGACCCAGGAGGCTTTGACCCTCCTTGATGCAAAGAAGACCAAGGAGGCGCTTGCTGCGCTGGAACTGGCCAGCGGAAAGCTGGAACTGGTATTGGCACGCGACGCCAAACTTGCTTTGGCGCCGGTCGATGTACGCGTCATCACCCACGATATCCACGCCAACGTGGAATCGGTAAAGAAAGCGGTCAAGTTGTCTCGGGAGTTGTTGGGTGATGGCGAGGTGCAAAAGGCCCGGCCCATCGTTGCCAATCTGGCCAGCGAAATCGTAATCCAAACCGACAACCTTCCGATGGCAACGTACCCGGCAGCGATCAAGTCGGCCGCACGGCTCATCGACAGCGGCAAGATCGACAACGCCAAAGCGGAACTCGCCCGAGCACTGAACACGCTGGTGGTGACCTCGGTCGCCTTTCCTCTGCCCGTGCTACGGGCCGAAGCCGCGATGGCAAAAGCTGAAAAGCTGGCCGAGACCGACAGGCGCGATGCCAAGCAGAACGAGGAGCTCAGCACCTTGCTGTCGTCCGTGCGCACGGAGATCGAGATGGCGCAGATCCTGGGTTATGGCAAGAAGGCGGACTTCAAACCCATCTTCGATCAGGTGAAGTCCATTGAGCAAAAGTCGGCTGGTGGCAAAAGCGGCAAGGGATGGTTCGACGAGTTGAAGACGCGCATCCAAAAGCTATTTTGAGGTGATGAAGGGCTGACTGCTCTGTCGGTCAGTCTCGCGATGTTCGCATTCAGCCCCAATAGATTCGCCTATTTTCACTATCTCATACGAGGCATATCACCATGAATGAGCAAACACCGAATCCCAATGCGACGAACGAAGGAAAAAACGAACAGGCCGCGGTAAGCAGCCTTCCTGTCAGTCCAGAGTCCAAGCCTGAAGTCGTCACGGAGGTACAGCCTGAGGTTCAGAAAGAAACGGACTCGCAGGCGGCAGACAAACGTAAACAAGTCCTCGATGAGGCAGTCTCGGCCTTGTCGCTGACCAAATCAGCGCTGGCCGCACTTGACGGCAAGGACACTGCACGCGCATTGGCAACGCTGGCCGAAGTGACGGGAAAGCTGGAGCTGATCGTCGCGCGCGAACCCACGCTCGCCCTGGCCGGTGTTGATGTGCGCACCATCGTGCACGACTTGTTCGCCAACACGGAAACCATTGAGGCGATGACCGACGAGGCGCTGGATGCCCTCAAACATGGCGAGGTGCAACAGGCTCGCCACGTGCTGGCTTTGCTGGCCAGTGAAATCGTGATCACGGTCACCAACATCCCTTTGGCGTCCTATCCCGCAGCCGTGAAGGCAGTCGTGCCGCTGATCGATCAGGGCAAGATCGAAGAAGCCAAAGCCGCGCTGCAGTCAGCGCTCAGCACGCTGGTCGAGGAGCGCAGCGTGCTTCCGCTGCCCGTCCTGCGTGCGAAGCTGCTCCTGAAGCGCGCCGAGCCCCTGGTAGAAGATGGTCAGCGCAGCGAAGCATCCAATGAGCGCCTGGAGACATTGTTGAACGAAGCCCGGCAGCAGTTGGAAATGGCAGAACTGCTGGGCTATGGAAAAAGGAAGGACTTTGAGCCCCTGTACGCTGAACTCAAGAAAATCAAGGAAAAGACGGGAGGGGGAGGCTGCGGAAAAGGCTGGCTCGATGAAGTCAAGGCAAAACTGTCCAAGTTGTTCTGAAACCGCTGGAGAGGGGGCGCATAGCGCCCCCTCTCTTGTCCCATGAGTGTTTGATTTTTTATTTTGTATAGATCTTTAGGAGATATTGCATGAACACAGACACCATCGCCAATTCCAATGCGGATGACCCCACCAAAGCACTGTGTTCGCTGAGCCAAAATTGGTGGCTTTTTGTGCTGCGCGGTGTCTTGGCATTGATTTTTGCAGCCCTCGCGTTCTGGATGCCACAATCGGCTCTGTTGGCCATGACCATCATGTTCGGCGCATTTTCCTTGGTCAATGGCGCGTTCAACTTGTTTGCAGCGGTGCGCCATATCCAGAAAAAAGAGCGCTGGGGCTGGCTGCTGTTCAGCGGCATTGTCGGCATACTTACGGGCGTCGTCGTCCTGGTTGCTCCTTGGGTCGCCACGATAGTCTTGGCTTCTTTTTTATGGGCTAGCGTGGGCTTCTGGGCGATTTTCACCGGTGTGCTGGAGATATCCGCCGCCGTTCGGCTGCGTCGGGAAATCAAGGGTGAAATCTGGCTTGCCCTCAGTGGACTGCTCTCGATTATCCTTGGTGCTATCGTCTTGTGGATATTTTTTACCCGTCCGGTCGAGTCATTCGTGGCCGCAGGCTGGCTGTTGGGTTTCCATGCGGCAGTCTATGGCGTCACGCTTTTGTTCTTGAGTTGGAGTCTTCGCAAAACGCGCCTGGGGTAAGAGCGTGCCAAACCAAAATCTATGGATATGAGCATCCTCGATTCATGCCTCCATAGAAATGACATCGAAGGAGTCATACATGCAGATACAATATAGCTATCGAGCTATCGACAAAGAGTTTCATGAACCTTGGCAGAGAGCTTTGGGAAATGTGATCGAGCACGCCCTCAAGCCATTGCTCGACAAACACACTAAAGATTCAGCGCGACTTCAAATCGTCCTTGATCGCGACAAGATCAAGCGGCAATTTCTGGCCAGTGGCTATATGCACCTGCCCGGCAAAAAGATTGTCAGCGTTACTGCATCACATGACGAGCTGACGCCCCTCGCGCAGATGCTCGCACAGTCGTTGTTCCGTCAGGCCAAGAAGCATTTTGACCGACTGCATGCTCAGGATCAAATCAAGCGCAAAGCACGACGCGAGCGCTTGCGCGAGCTCAAGGTGCGGATTGCCGCAAAACCCGCATCAGCCGCCCATGAGGCCGAGGTGACCCGAATGCCTCTACTGTCGAAACTTGAGGCTGTCGCAAGGCGTGAGCTGGCTTATCTGCGGGCCGTCGGCGATTTACCGCGCGATTATCCGACGCTGCGCGACGTGGTGGATGAAGCGATTGTCCGAGCTAAGGTGGAATGGCAATCCGTGCCCGGGGAAAAAGAGGCTTACACCGGTCTTTTGAAGCATCTGTTCGCCGTCCTGGATAACGAAGTGGCAAGCAGCCGGCAATTTGGCGAATTCGTTTCTCTGGACGCGCCGGTCGAACCGGATGCCCAAGACATGGCCGAGGCCATGGTGGAAGAGGAAATCTTCGAATTTTATCAGCACGATGACACACTCAAGCTGGCCGATATTTTCGCTGGCAGTCAGCATCCCGATGTCGCAACGATCGCGGAACAGGAGGAGCTGATTGATCGGTCGAGCGAGTTCGCTTTTGCATTTGACCTGCTGAAGGACATGCCGCGTTTGTGGCGGCGCATTTTTCTGCTTATCCGTGTGGACGGGCTGAATGCCAGCAGCGTCTCTGAAATCCTGCTGATTCCTAGTAAGGAAGATGCTGTCCGAAGGTGGCTCATGCAGGCCGAAGCATTCATCGCTGCTCATCTGGAAGAGGCCGGAGTAAGCAAAAACGGGAACGATTGGCTCCAAGGCGTTGATTGGTCGGCATTGTCTGTGACCCGAAGCGAGGCAGCCTCACTGTGGTCCAAGGAGGCGAACCATGAAGAATGAGCTTCACCTCGTCTGCCCGCATTGCCAGTCCATCAACCGCGTACCGACTGCGAAGCTATCGGAACATCCCAACTGTGGCCGCTGCCAGCAGCCCTTGTTCACGGGCGAGCCCATCGAGTTGACCACGGCGACGTTCTCGCGCCACGTGGAGCGCAGCGATCTGCCGCTGCTGGTCGATTTCTGGGCGCCATGGTGCGGGCCGTGCAAGATGATGGCGCCACAGTTCCAGCAAGCGGCACACCAGCTCGAACCGAGGATCCGGCTGGCGAAGGTGAATACCGAGGCTGAGCCCCACCTGGCCGCGCAGTTCGGTATCCGCAGCATCCCGACGCTCGCCCTGTTCCAGGGTGGGCGGGAGATCGCCCGTCAGGCCGGCGTGATGGGCGCGCAGGACATCGTGCGCTGGACGTCGACGCAAGTGGGACGCTGACCGATGCAGGGCTTGCTCGGCACTACGCTAATCCTGCTGGCGGCTTGCAGCCTGGCGGCGATGGCGACGGCGGCGTTCAGAGTGCCCGCCTTGCTGGGGTATCTCTCTGTCGGCGTTGTACTGGGCCCCTCAGTCATCGGCGTGATCGCGCCGGGGGAGACGCTGAGCTTTCTGTCCGAGCTGGGCGTGGCGCTGCTGTTGTTCATGATCGGACTGGAATTCTCCCTCGGAGACTTCTGGCTCGCCCGCAGGACGGTGCTGATGGCGGGCGCTCTGCAGATGATCGCCGTTGCCCCGCCGCTGATCCTGGTATTGATGTGGCTGGGGCAGCCCGGCCAGAGCGCCGCGCTGCTCGGCACTGCGGCGGCCATGTCGTCCACGGCGCTGGTCAGCCGACAACTGGCCGACCAAGGCGAGCTCACCACCCGCCACGGACGCAGTGCCATCGCCGTGCTGGTCTTTCAGGACCTGGCCAGCGTGCCCCTGCTGGCCTTGCTGGCGATCTGGGCGCGCGGCGAGTCGCCGAAGATCGAGCATGTGCTGCTCGAAGTATTCGGTGTGCTGCTGCTGTTCGCGGCAGCGGCCCTCGCCTCGCGCCGTCTGTTGCATGGCCTGCTGGGCTGGGTGGCGCGGCGGGGCCACGAGGAATCGTTCGTGCTCGTCTCCTTGTGCGTGGTGGTGGCTGCCGCCGCCGCTGCGCACGCGGTCGGCGTATCCGCCGCCCTGGGGGCCTTCCTCGCCGGGATGGTGCTGGGCGAGAGCGACTTCCGGCACCACATGGAAAGCCACCTCAGGCCGTTTCGCGATGTGTTGTCGGGCGTGTTCTTCGTGACCATCGGCCTGCAACTGGACGCAGCACAGATTCTTTCGGCACCGCTGGCGGTGCTGGCGTGGCTGGTGGTGCTGGTACCGGTCAAGATCCTGCTCAATACGCTGGCCTTGCGGGCGACGCGCCTGTCCGCCCTCGATGCCTGGCGCACGGGCATAGCGTTGGGGCACGGCGGCGAGTTCGCCCTGCTGTTGTTGGGCACGGTCTTGCAGCAGCATCTGATCCCCGCGACCGTCGTCCAACCCATGCTGGTCGCGCTGGTGCTCAGCATGGCCCTGGCACCGCTACTGATCCGCCATCACGATGTACTTGCCCGGTTCTTGAGCCGCACCGGCGGCGTCATTCAGCCACCCCAGGCTGAAGAAGTCGAGATCGCCGCGCAGACGACGCGATATCGAGACCATGTCATCGTTTGCGGCGCGGGCGAGCTTGGCCTGACAGTCAGCGAGATTCTTCGCCACGCCGGCGTGGCGCATCTGCTGCTGGAGGCGGACGCGCAGAAGGTCGAGGCCGCGCGTGCCGCCGGCGCGCCGGTGTTCCATGGCGATGCCAGTCGGCCCGATACCTTGCTGGCTGCCGGCTTGACGCATGCGCGCTTGGTGGTGCTGACGTTCGCCCATGCCCAGCAAGCGTTGCGCATCGCCCAGGCGATTGCCGAGCGCCGTCCGGCGCTAACCTTGTGGGTGTCATGCAGAAGTACGACCGCGGCCGATGCATTTCGCGCCATGCCTAACGTGCGCGTGTATCAGCAATCCTTTGCCGCAGCTATTGGGCTGGCGGAACAGGTGATGTCGACGCTTGGCATGTCGACCGAGTTGATTGAAGGACGCATCAGCGCAATGCGCCGCCGTCTCGACAGCAGCCGTTTTCCAGGGAGTTCATAGTCATGAAATCAAAACGCCTTAACCCATTTCAGGTCTTGCGTGACCAATTGGCCATCATGAGTTTTTACGAGCGCTTCGAGCAGGTCGTCGCGCTCGTGCTGTCGGCGGTGATCGCCGTCATCATCGTGGTGTCGCTGTTCCAGCTCATCTCCATCGTCTTCACGCTGCTGGTTCTCGATGCCTTCAATCCCCTGGACCACAAGGTATTCCAGAGCGTGTTCGGCATGATCATGACGCTCTTGATCGCGATGGAGTTCAAGCATTCCATCGTGCGCGTGGCGCTGCGTCGGGACAGCATCATCCAGGTCAAGACGGTGGTCCTGATCGCGCTGATCGCACTCTCCCGCAAGTTCGTGATCCTCGACTCCGACGCGAGCCCCGCAAAGATAGCCGCGCTGGCAAGCGCCACGCTGGCTCTGGGTGCGACCTACTGGCTGCTGCGCAAGCGCGGCGACCGCGCCGCCGAGACCTCTGAGCATGACCCGTCATCATCCCAGTGATCCGCGCACGGCGCTCTTGCAACACCGCTGGCTCAACCGCCTGCAGACCGGGCTGTTGGTCCTGACCATGGTCGGGATCGCAGCCGCAGCAGGGAGACTGCCGTTTGGGGAAGGCTGCCTGTGGCTCGCGCTGTTTGCCGTTGCAGGTGCGTTGCTGCTGGAACCGGTAGCCGCGTCGGCGCTGAGCTTGCGCCTGTACCGCGTACGGGCCTTGCACCCGCAAGAAGCCCACGAGATGTGGGCCCTGTTGCGCGAGCTGCCCGCCCGTGCCGGTTTGCCCGCCACGCCGGTGCCGCACTATGTGCCCAGTGCCGTCGTCAACGCCTTCGCCACCGGATCGAAGCAGGAGGCATCGATCGCCCTCACCGATGGCCTGCTGCGCAGCCTGAGCCCACGCGAGCTGGCGGGTGTGCTCGTGCACGAGGTCGCGCACATCGCTAATGAGGATCTGCGTGTCATGGGGCTGGCGGATTCCAACAGTCGCCTCACGAGCCTACTGGCCCTTATGGGACAGATCGCGATCCTGCTCAGCCTGCCCGCGCAGTTGGTTGGCGCGGCGGAGGTCTATTGGCCTGGTCTATTGTTACTGGCCGCATCGCCCCAGCTGGCCCTGCTCGCACAGCTCGGCTTGTCTCGCGTGCGTGAGTTCGACGCTGACCGCCTTGCGGCGGAACTGACTGGCGACCCGCAGGGGCTGGCGTCCGCGCTGGCGAAAATCGAGCGGGTCAGCCGCTCCTGGCGTGCCTGGCTATGGCCGGGATGGGGCAATCCCGAGCCCTCCTGCTTGCGCACGCGTCCGGCAACGCAAGAGCGCATCGCACGCCTGCTGACGTTGGCGCCTGGTCCAGCATCAGCGTTGCCACTCCGCGCGCCCCATTTTTTGCCGGAATCCGCTTTGGCGACGCGCCCACCGCGCTGGCGCCCGAGCGGGCTGTGGCGCTGATTGCCCATCAACAGGAGACGTCTCATGGCCTATCTCGACCCGTACCAACGCCCCGCGCCGGACCGCTTCATCCGGCGCGGGCTCTTCATCACCGCCTGCATTGCCGCGCTCATGCTGCTGTGGCAGTTTCTGCCCGCCATCGAGGCATGGTTCAGTCCGCGCGAGGCAGCAGAACGCACCGTGATGGCGCGTGGCGATCTGGCGGCGGACGAGAAAACCACCATCGAACTGTTCGAAAAATCGCGCGCCTCGGTGGTCTACATCACCACCGCGCAATTAGTACGCGATGTCTGGACGCGCAACGTGTTCTCCGTGCCGCGCGGCACTGGCTCGGGCTTCATCTGGGACGACGCCGGCCACGTCGTCACCAACTTCCACGTCATCCAGGGCGCGTCCGAAGCCACCGTCAAACTGGCCGACGGCCGCGACTACCAGGCCGCGCTGGTGGGGACGAGCCCCGCGCACGACTTCGCCGTGCTCAAGATCGGCGTCGGTTTCAAGCGCCCGCCGGCCGTGCCGGTCGGCACCAGTGCCGACCTCAAGGTGGGTCAGAAGGTGTTCGCTATCGGCAACCCCTTCGGCCTGGACTGGACGCTCACCACTGGTATCGTCTCCGCGCTCGACCGCTCGTTGCCGGGAGAAGCGGGCGGCCCGGCCATCGATCACCTGATCCAGACCGACGCCGCCATCAACCCCGGCAATTCCGGTGGCCCGCTGCTCGATTCGGCTGGGCGGCTGATCGGAATCAATACCGCCATCTACAGTCCGTCTGGCGCCTCGGCCGGCATAGGCTTTGCGGTGCCGGTCGATACCGTCATGCGCGTGGTGCCGCAACTCATAAAGACCGGCAAGTACATCCGTCCGGCGCTGGGCATCGAGGTGGATGAGCAGCTCAACGCGCGTCTGCAGGCGCTGACCGGCAGTAAGGGCGTATTCGTATTGCGCGTGACGCCGGGCTCGGCGGCGCACAGGGCCGGGCTCGTCGGCGTCGAGGTCACCGCAGGCGGCATCGTGCCCGGCGATCGCGTTATCAGCATCGACGGTATCGCCGTCGACGACGTCACCACATTACAGGCCCGGCTAGACGACAAGAACGTTGGAGATGTTGTGGTCTTGTTAGTGGAGCGGGCCGGCAAGACTCGCGAGATGCTTGTGGAACTACAACCGGGAGTTTGATGGAAAGTGGGTCATGGATCTGCACAGCGAAGCAGCCAAGCGACTTCAGCCTTGCGCCGAACTACGAGCCCTAGCTAGGGATGGTCTGAAGTAGCCCTGTATTTCCGGCTGACTTCAGCCACTGCTGATTTTGAAAGCGGTGAACCGATCAAAAACAATCGGATCACCCGCTCATTTCGGTGCTTTCAGCCGTCGCGAGCACCTTGCGACGGCCATTTTCCGCATTACAGGCGCACCTCTCCTGCGCTTGCCAGCAAATGTCGGCGGGCCATCCATAGGTTCGACAGGGCAGCGTCACCAGTTGTGCAGTGTTCCTCACCAGCCCTCGGAAACGTACCTTGGTGTAGCCGAACTGCCGCTTGATCACGCGAAACGGGGGCTCTACCTTCGCTCGCACTTGCGCCTTGGCCTTCTCGATCTTGCGCTTGGCTTTGTACAGGGCGCTGCGTTTATCGAGCATCTTGTAGGTGCTGCGGCGTGCTGCGACCTGCCAGATCACTTCTCGGTCGGCATGCTCGGAGCGCTTTTCGACGCCGGTGTAGCCGGCATCGGCACAGACGACGTTCTCGTCGCCGTGCAGCAGCTTGTCGACCTGGGTGACATCCGCCACGGTGGCTGCCGTGCCCACCACGCTGTGTACCAGCCCCGATTCATCATCAACGCCGATGTGCGCCTTCATGCCAAAGTAATACTGGTTCCCCTTCTTGGTCTGGTGCATTTCCGGGTCGCGCTTGCCGTCCTGGTTCTTGGTTGAACTGGGCGCGTGGATCAGCGTGGCATCGACGATAGTGCCCTGGCGCAGCGACAGACTGCGATCCCCCAGGTAGCCATTGATCACGCAGAGGATGCCGGCTGCCAGCTCATGTTTCTCCAGCAGACGACGGAAGTTGAGGATGGTGGTTTCGTCAGGAATACGCTCCATGCTCAGCCCGGCTAACTGACGTAGGATGGTCGTCTCGTACAGCGCTTCTTCCATGGCCGGATCGCTGTAGCCGAACCAGTTCTGCATCAGATGGATACGCAGCATCGCCATCAAGGGATACGCCGGGCGATCACCTTCGCCTTTCGGATAATGCGGTTCGATCAGGGCAATCCGCCCTTTCCACGGCACCACCTGATCCATCTCGATCAGGAACAGTTCCTTGCGGGTCTGCTTGCCCTTGCCGGCATACTCGGCGTCGGCGAAGGTCATCTGCTTCATGGAAGAACTCGGGTGGCGGGATCAGCGTATTTTGAATCGCCACGGATAATTTAGACACTTCCGAGCCGTTGATAATACTGGTTTTCATATTCTGTCGGTGACATCTGATCGCTGGAACCATGCCGACGCTTACTGTTATAAAACATTTCGATGTAATCAAAAATATCGCTGCGGGCTTCTTCCCGCGTTCCGTAGATCTTTTTCTTTATCCGTTCGCGTTTCAACAACTGGAAAAAGCTTTCTGCAACCGCATTATCATGGCAATTACCGCGACGGCTCATGCTGCCCTCCAGGCCGTGTGATTTCAGGAACGACTGCCATTCATGGCTTGTGTACTGACTGCCCTGATCCGAATGAACCAGCACCTGTTTTTGGGGATTACGCCGCCATACAGCCATCAGCAGTGCGTTCAGGACAATGTCTTTTGTCATCCGGGATTGCATGGACCAGCCGATAATTTTGCGTGAGAACAGATCAACAACCACGGCAAGATACAGCCAGCCTTCGTGGGTCCTGATGTAGGTTATGTCCGTTACCCAACGCTCATCCGGAGCATCCGGATTGAACTGTCGCTGAAGCCTGTTGGGCGACACGATACTGGCCTCGCCTTTACGAGCCCGCGGGCTCCGGTATCCGACCTGAGCCTTTATCCCGACACGTTTCATCAGTCGCCAGACTCTGTTCACTCCGTACTGTTGCCCGCTGTCCCGCAGATCCAAATGGATTTTGCGATAACCATAGACGCATCCCGATTCCAGCCAGAACTGTTTAATCTGTCCTGTCAGTCTCAGGTCTGCCTGATGGCGTTGTGAATGCGGCTGCTGAAGCCAGGCGTAAAAACCACTGGGATGAACATCCAGCACCCGACAGAGCAGGCGAACAGGCCAGCAACAGGTGTTGTCACGGATAAAGGCGTACCTCAGCCGGACAGCTTTGCGAAGTACGCCGCGGCTTTTTTTAATATGTCCCGTTCGTCGGTAACCCGCTTCAGCTCTTTCTGGAGACGGCGGAGCTCGGCCTGAGCATCTGACTGTTCTTTATTAGTGGAAGAATCCGGACCGTACTTCTTTATCCAGGAGTAAAGGCTGTGGGTGGTGATATCGAGACGTGTTGCAACGCTGGCAACAGAATAACCGCGATCAACAACCTGTTTGACTGCTTCAATTTTAAACTCTTCGGGATAACGCTTACCGCTCATGGGCACCTCTCTTTAAGTCATCTTAAATGACTCTGAGGTGTCTGTTAAACCTGTGGCGATTCACGTCTCTTACCTTAATTCAAATTATTTTCAGATAGATATCATTCTTCTGAACATACCCGATTAACGGCAGAATCTCACGATTCTGCCGTTTTGTATAATTTTTCAGAGGAGTAGCTAATGAACAATTCTGAAGGTTTGAAGTCGTTTCAGCAATCGCTTGCTGGCCTGCCACAGTGGGTGTCTGAACGTATATTGCAGCAGATAAATCAGTTAACCCATTACGAGCCAGTAATCGGCATTATGGGTAAGAGCGGTGCCGGTAAATCCTCACTCTGCAATGCCCTGTTTGCCAGTGAGGTATCACCGGTCAGCGATGTCGCGGCCTGTACACGTGAGCCACTGCGCTTTCGACTGCAGGTTGGCGACCGCTATATGACGCTGATGGATCTACCCGGCGTGGGCGAAAGTGGCACTCGCGATACCGAGTATGCTGCGCTGTACCGAGAGCAGCTTTCTCGCCTCGACCTAGTGCTGTGGTTGATCAAGGCTGATGACCGGGCACTGGCAGTGGATGAGCACTTTTATCATCAGGTGATTGGGGAGGCATACCGGCATAAGGTGCTGTTTGTTATAAGCCAGTCGGACAAGGCCGAACCCACCAGCGGTGGGGGACCGTTGTCCACCGCGCAGAAGCAGAATATCAGCCGCAAAATCTGCCTGCTGCATGAGCTGTTCCAGCCCGTACATCCGGTGTGTGCTGTGTCGGTCCGTCTACAATGGGGGCTTAGGGTGATGGCCGAGCGGATGATTAAGTGCCTGCCACGTGAGGCCACCAGCCCGGTGGTGTCGCAACTCCAGCCTTCCTTTCGCACGACGGTAGTCCGGGAACAGGCTCGAAGCGATTTTGGTGAAACCGTCGGTGCTCTACTCGATAGCATCAGTGCCTTTCCTCTGATATCCACACCAGTGCGGGCCGTCATTCAGGCCGTGCGCACCACCGTGGTCTCTGTGGCCCGCGCCGTCTGGGATTTCTTCTTCTGAGTATTTAATCCATCCCTGTTATTTCCCTGACCTTGTCGCCGATGCGACGGGGATCCCCTTTATTTGTTTTCCCGTTATGAGGAGTCTGCTTATGACCCGTCTGGCTTCGCGCTTTGGCGCTGCAAACATTATTCGTCGTGACCGTCCGTTAACCCGCGAGGAGCTGTTTCGCGTGGTGCCCAGTGTGTTCAGCGAGGACAAACATGAATCCCGTAGTGAACGCTACACCTATATACCCACCATCTCCTTGCTGGACAGCCTGCAGCGAGAAGGCTTCCAGCCATTCTTTGCCTGTCAGACCCGTGTGCGTGATCCGGAGCGTCGCGAACACACCAAGCATATGCTGCGTCTACGGCGTGAGGGACAGATAACCGGTAAGCAGGTGCCGGAAATAATCCTGCTCAACTCTCACGATGGCAGCAGTTCGTACCAGATGCTGCCGGGACTATTTCGTGCGGTTTGTCAGAACGGCCTTGTCTGTGGTGAGTCGTTTGGCGAGGTGCGGGTGCCGCACAAGGGGGACGTGGTGAGTCAGGTGATTGAAGGCGCGTATGAGGTACTGGGGATTTTTGACCGGGTGGAGGAGAAACGGGATGCCATGCAGTCGTTGCTGTTGCCGCCTCCGGCACAGCAGGCACTGGCAAAAGCTGCGCTCATATACCGCTTTGGTGAAGACCACCAGCCGGTGACGGAGTCGCAAATACTCTCCCCACGCCGCTGGCAGGATGAGAGCAATGACCTGTGGACCACGTACCAGCGTATTCAGGAGAACCTGATTAAGGGCGGTCTCAGTGGGCGTAACGCCAAAGGAGGACGGTCGCATACTCGTGCCGTTCGCGGTATTGACGGGGACGTGAAACTTAACCGGGCACTGTGGGTGATGGCGGAAGCGATGTTCACGCAACTGCAGTGACCGTTTCATGTTGCCACGTTGTTAATATCGGACACCACCTGTCCGCATTGCAACGTGCTGGCGGTCCTCACTCGCCGAGGGATGGCCTGTAACCCCCGCTGCCTCTGGCTTTTGCAGAAATAAAAAATAGTTTCTGCTGTGTCCATACCCTGTCCGCCCCTCTATTTAAAATAATCACATCATTTTCAGTCAGTTAAATTCCACGGAGAACGTCTCATGACACAGGCAGAACGCCGCCATGACCGGCTGGCTGTCAGACTGTCACTGATAATCAGCCGTCTGGTGGTGGGGGAAACGCTGAGTGTGCGTAAGCTGGCCGCTGAGTTTGGTGTGTCGGTGCGCACGCTGCGGCGTGATTTTCGCGAGCGGCTGATGTATCTGGACCTGGAGTATCAGTCCGGATATTGCCGCTTACGCACTGCGGGCAGTGAGACGCAGATGGTACCCGACGTGCTTATCTTTGCCCACCGCAGCGGGATGGCCGGTCTTTTTCCAGGTTTTGACCGTCGTCTGGTGAACGCACTGCTGATGTGCGATGAGTCCCCCTGCGTAATAGCACCAGCCAGTCCGGTTTCTTCGCCGTCAGGCGCATTGTGTTTCTGGCGACTGATTCAGGCTATTACCGGGCGCAAGCGGGTGACGCTGATTGCCGAGGGGCAGCGCTGTGAGCGGCTGGCTCCCTGCCGGTTACTCATCCACCAGCAGGCCTGGTATCTGGTGGCGGAACACGACGGACATATCGCCGTATTCACCCTGGATGAAATCCATCTGGTTCAGCCCTTGCAAGAGACTTTTCGCCGCAACGACAGTCTGTGCAGTCTGGTTGAAGACCCGGTGTTTATTCAGGCCTTACCCCATTTTCGCTTTATCCAGCAGTCACTGCTTGCGTTTATTCCGGCCGACAGCCCACCGGAATAGTGCAGGTCTATCTCAACTCATCCGCAGGGAGAGCCTATGCCATTCATTGCCATTATCGCCATTGTTGTCATCGTCATCATTCTGAACAAAACCGGGGTGTCCGACAGCCTCACGGCCCTGACCCTTGCGACGGTTGCTGCACTCTTGACGGGCGGAGGTGCAGCAGGAGCCGCCAGTGTCGCGCTGACACCGTTCGTCGGCGTGCCGGTGGGTATTTTCGTGGGCATTTATGTCTTTGCCAAAGTGGTTCGACTGATTTCAGGAAAAAAATAATGAAACGTAAAACACTGCCTCTGCTGGCACTGGTTGCCACCACTCTGTTTCTGAGCGCCTGCGATGACAGAAGTGATGAACTGAAGGCCATCAGCAAATTCAAGGACCTCACTCCGCCGCGCTTCAGCGATGTGGTCAGCCGCCAGGATGATGTCAGCGAAGAATGGTCACAGGTTGGCTTCTCATCTGGTCTCACCCTGCAGGTCTTACGTACCCGTGAGTCGCCCGATGGCTGCGAGGGCGGTAGTTACTACTACCTCGCGGATATGCAGGAAAAAACCGTCCAGCCGCTGATGAATGCGCTTTGTATTGCCGATAACATCAAACTGGAATACCAGGAGGTGACGGACCCGTATACCAAAGAAAGATACTTTGAGTACGCCCATGACGGCAAACTGATGGGGCGACTGCTGATACCCTCAAACCCTGAGAACCACGAATAAAAACAACGATAAAGGAGACAGAAATGACAATAGATTCACTAAGCCGGTTTGTACTGGCATGTTCACTGTTTACCAGCTTTACAGCCTCTGCGGTTCCCGGATTCTGGCAGCAGGGCTATGGCCAGGGCAATACGGAATACAGCGTGACCGATACCAGTGGGAAGATGTTTACCATCAACTGTACTGGAAATCCTGACCAGAATGGTTTCTACCAGCATTCAGTTTTTCTGACCCTGACGGATAACAGAATGGTCAGTTCGCACGATGATGGCACCACAGTCACCGTGGTGATGGACCATAAGCAATATGCCATTCCCTCAACCCTTGGCTGGCGTAACGGCGATAACGCCTGGTATGACTTCATTATGGATATCCGTAAGACCGGGCAGTTTGACGTTTACGTCAATGACCGTAAAGCGGGGACTTTCACTGTGGACCTGAAGAACGCAGAGAAAGTTCTGCCCACTCCCGGAGACTGCGGTAACGACTGAAAGCCGTTCCTCCTTACGCAAACCAACCCCGACAGCCATCAGGCTGCCGGGGTTTTCTTTTATCAGGAGCCCGAAAATGTCCCAATCCGTGTTACTGCCACCGGGGCCTTTCACCCGGAGACAAGCGCAAGCGGTCACTACCACGTACAGCAATATCACCCTCGAAGACGACCAAGGCAGTCACTTCCGCCTTGTGGTTCGTGACACTGAAGGCCGGATGGTCTGGCGGGCATGGAACTTTGAACCCGATGCCGCTGAAAGTCTTAACCGCTACATCCGCACCTCTGGCATCCGTACAGGCACCTCCACCCGCTGACCGCGAAGCATTTACCCGCACATTTCACCTCCCCGAACACGCTTTATTCCCCCATTTGCCAGCCATCGCCGCTGGCGTTTTTTATTAACGGAGACATGCCCATGACAACACAGACGCAGTACGACCTCGCACCCGCTAACCAATCAGAATTTGAACTGACCGTCACGCAGGTACCCGACGAACAGCGTATCGATTTCTGGCCGCAACACTTTGGCACTATCCCGCAGTGGACAACCCTGGAACCGCGTATTTTTGCCTGGATGGACCGCTTCTGTTCGACCTACAGCGGTGGTATCTGGTCCTTTTACACCCTCAGCAATGGCGGGGCGTTTATGGCTCCCGAGTCTGACAATGATGAGACATGGCGTCTGTTTAATTGCCTGAACGGCAACGATGCCCAAATGAGTGCAGAAGCCGCAGGTATTGCTGTCTGCCTGATTGCGTACAGCCATCACGCCTGTCGCACCCAATGCGGTGCCATGACTGAACACTATTACCGCCTGCGGGACTACGCCCTGCAGCATCCAGAGGCCCACGCCATTCTGCGTATTATCGACTGACCGAAGGAGCAACAGATGAAACAGCTTTCCTTTTTACCCGGCGAGATGACGCCACAGGACCGGTGTCTCATTCAGCGGGCGCTCAGGGCTCTGGACCGCCACCTGCATGAGCCCGGCGTAGCCTTCACCTCTACCCACGCCGTACGTGAATGGCTGCGACTGCATATGGCCGCGCTTGAGCGGGAAGAGTTCCGGGTGTTGTATCTGGACAACCAGAATCAGTTGATTGCCCATGAAACGCTCTTCACCGGCACGATTAACCGCACCGAGGTGCATCCCCGGGAGGTGGTCAAACGTGCTCTGCACTTCAACGCGGCGGCGGTGATACTCGCGCACAACCATCCTTCTGGCGAGACAACACCCAGCCAGGCAGACAAAGCCCTCACGCAGCGACTGGTACAGGTGCTTCAGTTGGTGGATATCCGCGTCCCTGACCATCTGATTGTCGGCGGCAGGCAAATCTATTCGTTCGCAGAACACGGTTTGCTGTGAGGTATGATATGAAAATTATCAGTAAACGCCGGGCAATGACGATATACCGCCAGCATCCTGAGTCCCGAATCTTTCGCTACTACAGTGGAAAATATCAGTGGCACGGTAGCGTCTGCCATTACACCGGCAGGGACGTTCCGGATATCGCAGGTGTCCTCGCGGTATACGCCGAACGCCGCCAGGACCGCAACGGGCCTTATGCCTGCCTGATGAGCATCACTCTGAACTGACAATACAAAGGAGAGTCGTTATGACTCACATCACATGGGGCCTGCAGCGGAATATCACGCCGCGCCTGGGAGCCCGTCTGGTGCAGGAGGGGAACCGGCTGCATTATCTGGCTGACCGGGCCAGCATCACCGGCAAGTTCAGTGACACCGAATGCCGGAAGCTGGATGAAACATTCCCGCACTTTATCCGCCAGATGGAATCGATGCTGACCACCGGTGAAGTCAGCCCCCAACATGCCCACTGCGTCATCATGTACCACAACGGTTTCACCTGTGAAGCCGACACCCTTGGCAGTTGCGGTTACGTGTACATCGCCATTTATCCCACCCAGCGCTAATAACTTTCACGAGAGCAAACATGAAAACTTTACCTGCAACAACTCAGCGGGCGGTGAAGCCCTGCCTGTCACCCGTGGCTGTCTGGCAAATGCTACTGACACGCCTGCTGGAACAGCACTATGGTCTCACCCTCAACGACACACCGTTCAGTGAGGAACGTGTTATACAGGAACATATCGATGCCGGGATCTCGCTGGCTGATGCCGTGAATTTTCTGGTGGAAAAATACGAACTGGTGCGTATCGACAGGAAGGGATTTAACTGGCAGGAACAATCGCCTTATCTTCAGGCTGTCGATATTCTGCGAGCGCGGCAGGCAACTGGCTTGTTGCAGCAAAGCCGTAGCAACGTAGTACGATGAACATTGCGTACAACCTTCCCGATTTACATTTCTGAACTTCCTCCCTTGTTTACCTATTGCGTAATGCGCCTGCTGCTACCCGGCTGGCGCGTTATCTTTTTACGGACAAACCATCATGCAACCAGAAGGTGAAGTATTAACCGATCATAATGAGCTAATTTGTTCAAGCTTTATTGAACACATTGCCAACACATTGAATTTAGGAGTGGTGTAGACATGGACAACTAAACCTGCAGCCACGGAGGTATAGCGAGTGAAGCCCTATCCGGCCTTTTTGGTCAGTAGATAAGATTGATCTTCGTTGATAGAATTTACTTACATCAGCAGTTACATGAAAATAATTTTTGGTGGGAAAAAGATAAGACACTACGTAACTATTTGATTTCTTGGTGCCGATAATAGGAGTCGAACCTACGACCTTCGCATTACGAATGCGCTGCTCTACCAACTGAGCTATATCGGCCCTGAGGAAGGGTGTGCGTGAGCACGGGGTAAGAGGTTATGAAAAAGTGGGTGATGCGTCAATGCCCTTGCGATTCAAGCGGCGATTTTTGCATCACCTGGCCCTCCGTTAAGCACGAATCGTATCGTCGCCGTAGCCGATCCACTTGTAGGTGGTCAGCGCTTCGAGGCCCATCGGGCCGCGGGCGTGAAGCTTCTGTGTGCTGACGGCCACTTCGGCGCCAAGACCAAACTGCCCGCCGTCGGTAAAGCGCGTCGAGGCGTTCACGTACACCGCAGACGAATCCACTTCATTCACGAAACGGTCAGCGTGGCGCAGCGTGCGGGTGAGAATGGCGTCCGAATGCTGGGTGCCGTGCTCGCGAATATGCGCGATGGCCTCGTCGATGCCTGCCACCAGCTTCACGTTAAGATCGAGCGACAGCCATTCGTCGTCGAATGCTTCCGGCTTCACCGCCACAGCGGTCGCCGGGCCGCCGGAAAGCAGCGCCAGCGCGCGCGCATCGGCATGCAGCGTCACGCCGCGTTCGTGCATCTCGCGGCTCAGCGCCGGCAGGAAACGTTCTGCAATAGCCTCATGCACCAGCAGGGTTTCCACCGTGTTACAGGTGCTCGGGCGCTGGGTTTTGGCATTGGTGATGATGTTGAGCGCAGGCGCGAATTCCGCCGTTTCATCAACGAAAATATGGCACACGCCGATGCCGCCGGTGATAACCGGAATGGTCGACTGCTCGCGGCAGAGCTTGTGCAGCCCTGCCCCGCCGCGCGGGATGAGCATGTCGATGTATTTGTCCATGCGCAGCATTTCACTGACCAGCGCGCGGTCCGGGCTTTCGATGGCCTGAACGGCCGCGGCGGGCAGGCCGCACTCTTCCAGCGCTTTCTGAATCACTTTTACAGTCGCCGCGTTGGTACGCCAGGTTTCTTTGCCGCCTCTGAGAATCGCCGCGTTGCCGGTTTTCAGGCACAGCGAGGCGACATCCACCGTCACGTTCGGGCGCGCTTCATAAATCACGCCGACCACGCCAAGCGGCACGCGGCGACGCTCGATGCGCAGGCCGCTTTCCAGCAGGCCGCCGTCAATCACCTGCCCTACCGGATCGGCCAGCTGACACACCTGGCGCACGTCGTTCGCAATGGCGTGTAAACGCTGCGGGTTGAGCGCCAGGCGGTCTAACAGCGCCTCGCTCAGCCCGCTGCGGCGCGCCTCCAGCAGATCCTGCTCGTTGGCGAGCAAAATCTCTTCGGCGTTCGCTTCTAAATAGTCGGCGATTTTCTCCAGCACGCGGTTTTTCTCGCGCGAGGAGAGCAGCGCCATCTGATATGAGGCGGCTTTGGCCGCCTGGCCCATCTGCTCCAGCATGGCAGGCTCCTTATTGGGTGATCATGTCGTCGCGGTGAACCGCTACCGGGCCATATTCATAGCCGAGAATGGCGTCAATCTGCTGCGAGTGGTGCCCGGCGATGCGGCGCAGCGCGTCGCTGTTATAGCGGGAGACGCCGTGGGCGATGTCGCGCCCTTCCAGATTACGGATGCGAATCACTTCGCCGCGCGAAAAGTTACCGGTCACGCTTTTAATGCCTTTCGGCAGCAGCGAACTGCCGCGCTCCAGAATGGCCGACTGCGCGCCCTCGTCGACGGTAATTTCGCCTGCGGGCGGCGCGCCGAAGATCCAGCGCTTGCGGTTCTCGAGTGGCGTCTGCTGCGGGTGGAAGCGCGTGCCGACCGGCAGCCCTTCGATAACATCGTTAATCACGCCCGGCTTGCTGCCCGCCGCGATCACGGTTTCGATACCCGCGCGGCCCGCGACATCCGCGGCCTGAAGCTTGGTGCCCATGCCGCCGGTGCCGAGGCCGGAGACGCTGTCGCCCGCAATCGCGCGCAGGGTGTCGTCGATGCCGTAGACATCCTGAATCAGCTCGGCCTGCGGGTTGTTGCGCGGGTCGGCGGTGAAGAGGCCCTGCTGGTCGGTCAGCAGCAGCAGTTTATCGGCGCCCGCCAGAATCGCCGCCAGCGCCGAAAGGTTATCGTTATCGCCGACTTTGATTTCCGCCGTGGCGACCGCGTCGTTTTCGTTAATCACCGGCACGATGCGGTTATCGAGCAGCGCGGTGAGCGTGTCGCGCGCGTTCAGGAAGCGCTCGCGATCTTCCATATCCGCGCGGGTCAGCAGCATCTGCCCCACATGGATGCCGTAAATCGAAAAAAGCTGTTCCCAGAGCTGGATCAGGCGGCTCTGTCCGACGGCCGCCAGCAACTGCTTGGAGGCGATGGTCGCCGGCAGTTCCGGGTAGCCCAGGTGCTCGCGCCCGGCGGCAATCGCCCCGGACGTGACGATGACAATACGATGCCCGGCGGCGTGTTGCTGCGCGCACTGGCGCACCAGTTCGACAATATGGGCGCGATTCAGGCGGCGGGAGCCGCCGGTCAGGACGCTGGTCCCCAGTTTCACCACCAGGGTCTGGCTGTTACTCATGATGTTTTGCCGTATCAACGAAATTGGAAAAATTAAACCCAAAATGACGTTGTAACAGGAGAGCGCGCCCTTGCCAACTCCCGGCCAGAAAAACCGCACGGCGCGCAAGCGAACCGGCAAGCATAGCGGTGAATTTTGATCTTTTTATTACAGTTTACGAAAAATATACCTTTTTAAAATTTATCTTACTTTGTCATATTTTTTTCATATCCGACCGTTAAAACCCATCTTGTTTTTTCACAGGTCTTTGACCCGCGAATTTTAGCGCGTAAATAATGATTGGGATTAATGATGAAAAAGAGCACTCTGGCATTAGTGGTGATGGGTATTGTTGCGTCTTCTGCTGCTCAGGCCGCAGAAATTTATAACAAGAACGGCAACAAGCTGGATCTTTATGGCCGTGTTAAAGCCGAACATTATATGAGCGATAATGACGCTGTAGACGGGGATCAGTCTTATATCCGTCTGGGCTTCAAAGGCGCGACCCAAATTAACGATCAACTGACCGGTTTCGGCCAGTGGGAATATCAGGTTGCCGCTAACCGTGTGGAAGGCGACAGCACGAACAGCGCCACCAAAACCCGTCTGGCTTTTGCGGGCCTGAAATTCGCCGATCTGGGCTCCATCGATTACGGGCGTAACTACGGCATCCTGTATGACGTGGGTTCTTACACCGATATGATCCCGGAATTCGGTGACGACGCGTACACCAAAACCGATAACTTCATGACCGGCCGTACCACTGGCGTGGCCACCTACCGCAACACCGATTTCTTCGGTCTGGTGGATGGTCTGAAATTCGGTCTGCAATACCAGGGCAAGAACGAGAACGACAGCCGCGCCGCCAGCAAAGCCAACGGCGACGGCTACGGTGCCTCTGTTAACTACGCGCTGGGCGACAGCGGCGTGAGTATCGGCGGCGCTTACACCAAATCCAACCGTACGCTGGCGCAGCGTAATTCCACGCTCGGTAAAGGCGATAACGCGGAAGCCTGGGCGACCGGCCTGAAGTATGACGCCAACAATATCTACCTGGCGGCGACCTATGCGGAAACCCGCAACATGACCCCGATCACCGGCGGTTTTGCCAATAAAAACCAGGGCTTCGAAGTGGTTGCGCAGTATCAGTTCGACTTCGGCCTGCGTCCGTCCATCGGTTACGTGCAGTCTAAAGCCAAAGATGTTGAAAACGGCATTGGCGACGTTGATCTGGTGAAATATTACGACGTGGCGGCCACGTATTACTTCAACAAAAACATGTCCGCTTTCGTGGATTATAAAATTAACCAGCTGGACGACGACAACAAGCTTAAGATCAACAACGATGACGTTGTTGCGCTGGGCCTCGTTTACCAGTTCTGATTAATATTCCCCACGCCCACGCCGTGGGCGTTTATCACATCGTGTGGCTACGATAAAAAAATAACCCCGCGTCGGCGGGGTTATTTTTTATGCATTATTTGAGTATTAACTGAAATGCGGCTCAGGCAGAAAGCTTAAGATCTTCTGTTACCGGCTCCAGTTTTAAATCCATCGAGGCGAGCAGCGCGCGCAGTCTTTCGTGAAAACCGCGCAGCGTTTGCGAAAGCTTTTCTTTGACCTCGTCGTCTTTGATAGGCACCGCCGTCCAGTCGCCCTCTTTATCAAACAGGCCGAACTGCCAGGTATAGGTAAAGCGGTCTTCATGCGCTTCCAGCTCCATCCACCAGCCCCAGAATTCACGCTTCTCCGGCGCGGGTTTGACGTTGACGCAAACAGCCAGGCAATCAAAGAAGAAGCGGTTGCCTTCGCACTGCTCTTCCCGAATATACGGGCCAAGGGCAGTGAATTTCTTAATCATCCTGCTTTTCGGGTGTCCACTCGGTAACGTCATTGCGATCTCCTTTTGTGAAGCCATTGTTTTACCAAACCAATGGAAATTAGCCAATGATTAACGCAATTTATGGTTTACCCACCCGGAAATCTGATGCAGCGCCTTATCAAAGTTGCTGTACACCGGCGAAGTGGGGATCTCCAGCAGCTTACCGTCCACAGATGACGAGGCGATTAAACGCGACTCCTCCTCCGGGCTGAAAATGTCGTTTTTCCAGTAGCCTGCGAGCATGGGCGTCGGACAGCGGCGGCCGAGCAGCCCCTGGGTTTTCAGTGAATAGCGGTTGAGCTCGACACGCAGCGCGTTGTCCGAGGCGTCATACATGCCAAGACGGCTCGCCAGCACATCCATATACATCTCCGGCACCTGATCCTGGCGCGCCGGATCGCTGAAAAGCTGATGCACCATCGGGCCAAGACAGGCCACGGCTTTAAGTCGCGGCGCTTCAAGATACGCGAGGCGCACCGCCACGTTCGCCCCGAAGCGAAACCCAAACGCCGCCACGCGGGTGTGATCGACCCACGGCAGGTTTGGCAGAGCCTGAAGCACATGCTGATGCAGCAGGCTGGAATCCTGCGTCAGCGTCCATTTGGACGACGCGCCGACCGAGGGCATATCAATGGTGAGCATCGCGATGCCAAGCGGCGCGAAGTAGCGCTCGAAAAGCGTAAAGTAGTCGCTTTGCAGCGCGTCCAGGCCGCCACAAATCAGAACGGTCGGGAACGGCCCCTGCCCGCCTTTGGGAAGATGCAGAAAGCCGGTGATGGTCGCGCCGCCGGGGATCGGGAACGAGAGCTCGCGTAGTTCGCCGGAAAGCCGCGTCGCAGCCTCTTCATACGCGCGGTTCGCCAGCACCTGCGCCTGTTCGGCGAGCGTATCGCCTTTAAGATGCGGATAGGCGGCAATACTGTAGAGCGTGGAAGCCATCAGCCAGGCCTTGCCGATGGCCGCTTCGTCGGTCTCCTGCCCGGCGCGCTGCTGCCACGCCATCGCCTGCTTCGACCACTCATAAATCCAGTTGCCGCCGCGATAGCCGATGACGGTGTCGTAATGCGCGGGATCGGTGCGTTCGGCGTCGCTCAGCACGATGCGCGACTGCACTTCAAGGATTTCCCGCGGATCGACGCCGCGCCAGACCCACATCAGGCGGTTAATCATGCGATACCACTGCGGCACCGTTTTACCGTCCAGCGTGGACTGGATCACCGGAGGCGGCGCGTGCTGAATACGACGCACCAGCGTCGAGGTTTCCGGGTATTTAAACCGCGGCTTAAACAGGGTTTCGCTCAGATTGGCCTGCGACATGCTTTCTGCCTCCGTAAAAACAGCACAAAACATGATTGTACTCGCAGGCGGCGGATAAAAACAAAAACGCCCGGCAGTGCCGGGCGTAAAGATGCGTAAGGACGGGATTAACGGCCGGACAGCGGCGGCACAAAAACGACGCCCATATCCCACGGCTGCTCGATCCAGGTGTCCTGCGGGATATCGATAACGTAGTCATCCACCAGCGGCTGGCCTGCCGGTTTAGCGAAAATGGTCACGAAGCGGGCTTTCGGGTACATCTCACGGATAGCGACTGCGGTGCCGCCGGTATCCACCAGATCGTCCACCACGATAAAGCCTTCACCATCGCCTTCTGCGCGCTTGATAACTTTCAGTTCGCGCTGGTTGTCATGGTCGTAGCTGGAGATACAGACGGTATCGACGTGACGGATACCCAGTTCGCGCGCCAGCAGCGCGCCCGGCACCAGACCGCCGCGGCTGACGGCGATAATGCCTTTCCACTGCTCAGCAGGCAGCAGACGGCTCGCCAGCTTGCGCGCGTGGATCTGTAACATATCCCAGGTGACAACGTATTTTTCGCTCATGTGAAGTGTCCCGGCCAGTTTAAAAAACGGCTTAAAAAGTGTTCAGGGGGAAAATAGGTTGCGCGAGATTATAGAGATCTGAGCCGCTAAAAACCAGTGCCACGCGGCATGGGCCGTGGTTTTTGCTCGCTTTGGTCTGCACAGCATAAAAGAAAGTGGTATTCTCGGGCTATTGCCCAGGCCCGTCTTGCGGCACATCACAACGATAACCCAGAGGCCCGCACGCCGCGCTGCACCGGGCCCAGTCAAGGAGACTTAACGTGTCTGAACTGTCTCAACTCTCCCCTCAACCGCTGTGGGATATTTTCGCGAAAATCTGCTCCATTCCGCATCCGTCCTACCATGAAGAACAACTCGCCGAACACATCATGGGCTGGGCGAAGGAAAAAGGCCTGTTTGCCGAGCGCGATCAGGTGGGCAACATTTTAATTCGCAAACCGGCGACCGCCGGCATGGAAAACCGTAAACCGGTCGTGCTGCAGGCGCACCTCGATATGGTGCCGCAGAAGAATAACGACACCGTTCATGATTTCACAAAAGATCCCATCCAGCCGTATATCGATGGCGAATGGGTGAAAGCGCGCGGCACTACGCTTGGCGCGGATAACGGCATCGGTATGGCGTCCGCGCTCGCGGTGCTGGCGGACGAAAACGTCGTACACGGCCCGCTGGAAGTGCTGCTGACCATGACCGAAGAAGCCGGCATGGACGGCGCGTTTGGTTTGCAGGCAGGCTGGCTGCAGGCCGATATCCTCATTAATACCGATTCCGAAGAAGAAGGCGAAATCTATATGGGTTGCGCCGGCGGTATCGATTTTATCTCCACGCTGCCGCTCTCCCGCGAAGCTATCCCGGCCGGTTTTGAGACGTTCAAACTGACCCTCAAAGGGCTGAAAGGCGGTCACTCCGGCGGCGATATTCATCTGGGCCTCGGCAACGCCAACAAACTGCTGGCGCGTTTCCTGTGCGGTCATGCGCAGGCGCTTGATCTGCGTCTGGTGGATTTCAACGGCGGTACGCTGCGTAACGCCATCCCGCGCGAAGCGTTCGCGACCGTCGCGGTGCCTGCCGCTAACGCAGGCGAGCTGAAAACGCTGGCGAATACCTATCTCGATATCCTGAAAAATGAGCTCTCCGTTAAAGAGAAGAACATCACCGTTGTGCTGGAAGCGGCCTCGACCGATAAAGCCGCGCTGACCGCGCAGAGCCGCGATGCGTTTATCGCGCTGCTGAACGCGACGCCGAACGGGGTGATTCGCAACTCTGACGTGGCGAAAGGCGTGGTGGAAACCTCCCTGAACGTGGGCGTGGTGACCATGACCGACGAGCAGGCGGAAATCATCTGCCTGATCCGCTCGCTTATCGACAGCGGTAAAGATTACGTGGTGAGCATGCTGGAATCGCTCGGCGCGCTGGCAGGCGCGAAGACCGTGGCCAAGGGCAGCTACCCTGGCTGGCAGCCGGACGCCAGCTCGCCGGTGATGGCGCTAGTGCGTGAAACCTATCAGCGTCTGTTTAACAAGACGCCGAATATCCAGGTGATCCACGCGGGTCTTGAGTGCGGGCTGTTCAAGAAACCGTACCCGCAGATGGATATGGTCTCCATCGGGCCGACCATTACCGGGCCGCATTCGCCGGATGAGCAGGTACATATTGAAAGCGTGGGCCACTACTGGACGCTGCTGACCGAGCTGCTGAAAGCGATCCCGGCGAAGTAAGCGTTTGATGTAAAAGAAAGGCGGCCCTGGGGCCGCCTTTTTTGTTGTGGTTTTTTGGCGTGGCGGGAAACGGCGGGTTTAAAAGGTGGGTGCTAACGGCGGGTGCGCTACGCTTACCCGCCCTACGCTTCCCGACGGTTATCATCATGTAGGGTGGGTAAGCGGAGCGCACCCACCGGGCCCGAGGAAAAGCCCCTACAACCCCAGCACCAGCTGCCGCTCGATTTGCGGGTCGAGCAGCGTCACATGCAGCCCCACCAGCCGCACGCCGCGCCCGCTGCGGCGCTCGTCCCAGGTTTTGCGCGCCGTGGCGAGCAGATCCTCTTTGTTAAGCTTTGGCCAGACGTGCTCCTGCGTGGTGAGCTGGAAATCGTTGAATTTGAGCTTCACGCCCTGACGAGCGATGCGCAGATCCGGCTGAACGGCGGCGAGGCGGCGCTCAAGCTCCGGGTAGAGCCGCTCCACAATCGCCTCACACTCCGCCCATTCGTGGATATCTTCTGCCAGCGTGCGCTCAACGCCGACCGATTTACGCTGCCTGTCGCTGCTGATTTCACGGTCGTCTATCCCCTGGCTGCGCTCCCACAGCACGCGCCCGAACTTGCCAAAGCGTTTAAGCAGCGCGGCGAGATCGCTTTTTTGCACATCCTCGCAAGTACGAAGGCCGAGGCTCTCAAGCTTCGCCGCCGTCACCTTGCCAACGCCCGGGATCTTGCCAAGCGGCAGCGTGCGCAAAAATGCCGGCACCTCTTCAGGCGTTATCACATACTGCCCGTTGGGCTTGTTGAGATCGGAGGCTATTTTGGCGAGGAATTTGATCGGCGCGATACCCGCCGACGCGGTGAGCTGGAGTTCGTCAAAAATCGTCTGACGGATCTCTTTGGCCATCAGCGTCGCCGAGCCGTAACAGTGCGGGCTGTGGGTGACATCCAGATAAGCTTCGTCGAGCGAAAGCGGCTCAATCAGCGAGGTATAGCGCGAGAATATTTCCCGGATATGGGCAGACGCTTCTTTATAGGCGTCAAAACGCCCCGGCAACAGCGTGAGATGCGGGCAGAGCTTGAGCGCCATCGCGGTGGGCATAGCGCTGCGCACGCCATATTTACGCGCCGGATAATTGGCGGTGCTGATAACGCCGCGCCGTTCGCGGCTGCCACCAATGGCAAGCGGAATATCGCGCAGGGCTGGATTATCGCGCATCTCTACCGCCGCGAAAAAGCAGTCCATATCGACATGAATGATTTTGCGCATCGCCACGCCCCGCACTGTATGTCCATACAGTCTGGCAAAAAATGGGGGCGGCGGCAACCTTCCTTATTCCGTCATAATTGCGTACATTCTTTGGGGCGCAATGAAGTTAAGCAAAACTTAATTGTAAACGCAGCAGGCAGCGCTTGCGAAAAATAACAGCGATGCTAATGTGAGCGCTCCTGAACCAGAATAGTCTTATTTTGGGTCCCTTCGCCTTTCGGCATCGGTCTTAGCTTTATCAAGGAAACAAGCAGTATGCGTAAAATCGCATTGTTAATCGCAATGCTTCTGGTGTCGTGCTTTTCATGGGCCAGTACAGTCAGTAGCGACAGCGTTACCCCAATAAAAAAAGAATTAAAACAGCAGTTAATGGGTTCCCCGGTTTATATCCAGATCTTTAAGGAAGAGCGCACGCTTGAGCTGTACGTCAAGATGGGCGAGCAGTATCAGTTACTGGATAGCTACCGCATCTGCAACTATTCCGGCGGTCTTGGGCCGAAACGCCGTCAGGGCGATTTCAAAAGCCCGGAAGGCTTCTATAGCGTGCAGCGCAGCCAGCTCAAACCCGACAGCCGTTTTTATAAAGCGATCAATATCGGTTTTCCGAACGCGTTTGACCGCGCTAACGGGTATGAAGGGAAATATCTGATGATCCACGGCGCGTGCGTGTCCGTGGGCTGCTACGCGATGACCGATAAAAATATCGATGAGATTTTCCAGTTCGTCACCGGCGCGCTGGTGTTTGGTCAGCCGAACGTGCAGGTTAGCATCTATCCGTTCCGCATGACCGACGCCAATATGGAGCGCCACAAGTATTCGTACTACATCGGCTTCTGGAAACAGCTTAAGCCTGGCTACGACTACTTTATGGCGACCCGTCAGCCGCCGGTGGTCTCTGTGGTGAACGGCAGTTACGTGGTCAGCAAACCGCTCAGCAGCAGCGTGGTGCACCCGCAGCTGGCGTCAAACTACACGCTCCCCGAGACAAAATAACGCCCATTCGCCTGGCATGATTTTGTGCCAGGTTTCATTGCCCGTCAGCGGCTGAGTGGCGATCACCGTGACCACATCATTGGGTGTGGTCTCTTCCTGAAAATCAATTTCCACATCCTGATCGAGCAGTTTGGCGACGCCAAACGGCGCGCGGCGCGTTATCCAGAAGAGATTGGTAGAGCAGAACGCCATCACATAGCGCCCGTCTGACAACAGCATATTGAAAACGCCCTTCTCCCGCAGTTCACCCGCCAGTTCCGCGATATAGCGAAAGACCGCCGTCATGTTGCCTGGCGTGCGCGGGTAACGCGTGGTGAGTTTATGCAACAACCAGCAGAACGCTTTTTCGCTGTCGGTTTCGCCAATCGGGCGAAACGGGCCGGTATCGAGCGAGCGGTAGCCGGTCAGCTGGCCGTTATGGGCATAAGTCCAGTTGCGGCCCCACAGCTCACGGGTAAACGGATGGGTGTTTTCGAGCGCGACTTCGCCGCGGTTCGCCTGGCGGATATGCGCCACCACGGAACACGATTTAATGGGGTAGTCCTGCACCAGTTTCGCGATGGGCGAGTTGTAGCTCGGTTGTGGATCTTTAAACGTGCGACAGCCTTTGCCTTCATAGAAGGTGATGCCCCAGCCATCTTTATGCGGCCCGGTTCCCCCGCCCCGCTGCACGAGGCCGGTAAAGCTAAAGCAGATATCCGTCGGCACATTGGCGCTCATCCCGAGCAGTTCGCACATAAATCACCTCATCACACGCCGCCCTCCTTTCGGAAGGCGTCACTGGGGCATGCCGGACGTGCGTCGCGCGCCCGGCGACAGCGCCTTATCAGGCTTTGACCATCTCTTTTTCGATAAGCTGGATCAGGATGTGGATCACTTTGATGTGAATTTCCTGAATACGATCAGCATAGCCGAAATGCGGTACGCGAATTTCCACATCCGCCGTTCCCGCCATTTTGCCACCGTCTTTACCGGTCAGCGTGATGACTTTCATGCCTTTGGCGCGCGCAGCTTCGATCGCTTTGATCACGTTGCCGGAGTTGCCGGAGGTAGAAATGCCGAGCAGAACATCGCCCTCGCGCCCAACCGCTTCGACATAGCGGGAGAAGATGTGGTCGTAACCGAAGTCGTTGCCGACGCAGGAGATGTGGCTGACGTCGGAAATCGCGATCGCCGGGTAGCCCGGACGGTTTTCACGGTAGCGCCCGGTCAGCTCTTCGGCGAAGTGCATCGCGTCGCAGTGCGAGCCGCCGTTGCCGCAGGAGAGCACTTTGCCGCCCGCTTTAAAGCTGTCTGCCAGCAACACCGCCGCACGCTGGATAGCGTGAATATTGGCTTCATCTTTCAGAAAGTTAGCCAGCGTTTCGGCCGCTTCGTTCAGCTCGTTACGAATCAGATCCTGGTACATGAGGGATATCCTTCAGCATTAAAAAGTAACCGGATGCAGTGTACCGGATAGCGCCGGGAGCGAGAAGCGCTACACCGCGCCGGGCGTGCAGGTTTTGCGTTTACGTGCGGCAACAATGTGAGCCAGGTTGTAATTATTTTGTGAACGCATTGCTAAAAAAAGCAACATCCTCTACAACCATATCATCACAAGTGGTCAGACCTCCTACAAGCAAGGGAGCTTTTCTTTATGATGATCTTGAGTATCGTTGCCACCCTCGTTCTTATCGGTGCGCTGTTTTACCATCGCGTCAGCCTGCCGCTCAGCAGCCTGATTTTGCTCGCCTGGACCGCCGCGCTCGGCGCCGCTGGCCTCTGGTCGCTGTGGCTGCTGGTGCCGCTGGCGATTATTCTGGTGCCGTTGAACGTTACGCCAGTACGTAAATCGCTGATCTCCGCCCCGGTGTTCCGCGGCTTTCGTAAAGTGATGCCGCCGATGTCGCGCACGGAGAAAGAAGCGATCGACGCCGGGACGACCTGGTGGGAAGGCGATCTGTTCCGCGGTAACCCGGACTGGCAGAAGCTCCATAACTACCCGCAGCCGAAGCTGACCGCCGAAGAGCAGGCGTTTCTCGACGGCCCGGTGGAAGAAGCGTGCCGCATGGCGAACGACTTCCAGATAACCCACGAAATGGCGGATCTGCCGCCGGAACTGTGGGCGTTTCTGAAAGAACATCGCTTCTTCGCGATGATCATTAAAAAAGAGTATGGCGGTCTGGAGTTCTCGGCTTACGCGCAGTCCCGCGTGCTGCAAAAACTCGCTGGCGTCTCCGGCATTCTCGCCATCACCGTTGGCGTGCCGAACTCCCTCGGCCCCGGCGAATTGCTGCAACACTACGGCACCGACGCGCAGAAGAACCACTACCTGCCGCGCCTGGCGCGTGGCCAGGAAATCCCCTGCTTTGCGCTCACCAGCCCGGAAGCGGGCTCTGACGCCGGTGCCATCCCGGATACCGGCGTGGTCTGCATGGGCGAGTGGCAGGGCGAGCAGGTGCTCGGCATGCGCCTCACCTGGAACAAGCGCTACATTACGCTCGCGCCTATCGCCACCGTACTGGGCCTCGCGTTTAAACTCTCTGACCCGGATCGCCTGCTGGGCGGCGAGCAGGAACTCGGCATTACCTGTGCGCTGATCCCGACGAACACGCCGGGTGTGGAAATCGGCCGTCGCCACTTCCCGCTCAACGTGCCGTTCCAGAACGGCCCGACGCGCGGCAAAGATATCTTTGTCCCTATCGATTACATTATCGGCGGGCCGAAAATGGCCGGTCAGGGCTGGCGTATGCTGGTGGAATGCCTGTCGGTAGGCCGCGGCATTACGCTGCCGTCTAACTCGACCGGTAGCCTGAAGTCGATTGCGCTCGCCACCGGTGCGTATGCCCATATTCGCCGTCAGTTCAAAGTCTCTATCGGTAAGATGGAAGGGATTGAAGAGCCGCTGGCGCGCATCGCCGGTAATGCCTACGTGATGGACGCCGCGGCGTCGCTGATTACTTACGGCATTATGCTTGGCGAAAAACCGGCGGTCCTGTCGGCGATTGTGAAATATCACTGCACCCACCGCGGTCAGCAGTCCATTATTGACGCGATGGATATCGCAGGCGGTAAAGGCATTATGCTTGGCGAGGGCAACTTCCTGGCCCGCGCTTATCAGGGCGCGCCTATCGCGATTACCGTGGAAGGCGCGAATATCCTGACCCGCACCATGATGATCTTCGGCCAGGGCGCAATCCGCTGCCATCCGTATGTGCTGGAAGAGATGGCGGCCGCGCAGAATAACGACGTGAACGCCTTCGATAAACTGCTGTTCCGCCATATCGGCCACGTGGGCAGCAACCTGGTGCGCAGCTTCTGGCTTGGCCTGACCAACGGCCTGACCAGCCGCAGCCCGACCCGCGACGCCACGCGCCGCTACTATCAGCATATTAACCGCCTGAGCGCGAGCCTGGCGCTGCTCTCCGACGTGTCGATGGCGGTACTGGGCGGCAGCCTGAAGCGTCGCGAGCGTATCTCGGCGCGCCTGGGCGATGTGTTGAGCCAGCTCTATCTGGCCTCGGCGGTGCTCAAGCGCTATGACGACGAAGGCCGCCAGGAAGCGGATCTCCCGCTGGTGCACTGGGGCGTGCAGGATGCGCTGCATCAGGCCGAGCAGGCAATCAGCGATCTGCTGCGTAACTTCCCGAATGGCGCGGTGGCTGGCCTGTTGAGCCTGGCGATTTTCCCGGCGGGCCGCCGTTACGACGCGCCTTCCGATAAGCTCGACCACAAGCTTGCGAAGATCCTGCAAACGCCGTCGGCGACCCGTTCACGCATCGGCCGCGGTCAGTACCTGACGCCGAGCGAGCATAACCCGGTCGGGCTGCTGGAACAGGCGTTGCTGGAAGTGATGGCCGCCGATCCTATCCACCAGCGCATTTGCAAAGAGATGGGCAAAAACCTGCCGTTCACCCGTCTTGATGAGCTGGCGAAACGCGCGCTGAAAGAAGGCCGTATCAATGAAGATGAGGCCGCCATTCTTATCCGCGCCGAAGAGAGCCGTCTGCGCAGCATTAACGTAGACGATTTTGAGCCGGACGCGCTGGCGACACTGCCGGTAAAGTTGCCGGAAGCGGTACGTAAAGTCGAAGCAGCCTGAGTCTGGCCTGTTAAAAACCCCGCTCCGGCGGGGTTTTTTATTGCCTCGCATCCTGTCGCGTGCATGATAAAGTGACCTGAGTTGCCAATGACGGGGAGTCTGAACGTGTCTGGTTTAAAAATTTCGCTGATGCAGCAGCCGCTCAGCTGGATGGACGGGCCCGCTAACCTGCGCCACTTCGACCTGCTGCTGGAGAAGGTCCAGGGACGGGATCTGATTGTGCTGCCGGAGATGTTTACCACGGGCTTTGCGATGGAATCCGCGCAGTCGTCGCTGTCCGAAGAGACCGTCGTCGCCTGGATGCAGGAAAAAGCCCGTCAGACTGACGCGATGGTGGCCGGCAGCGCGGCGTTGCAGAGCGAGCGCGGGCCGGTGAACCGTTTTTTATTAGTGGAGCCGCAGGGCGCGGTGCATCGCTACGATAAACGGCACCTGTTTCGCATGGCCGATGAGCATCAGCATTATGTGGCGGGCGACACGCGCCTGGTGGTGGCGTGGCGCGGCTGGCGCATTCTGCCGCTGGTCTGTTATGACCTGCGCTTCCCGGTGTGGTCGCGCAACCGCGACGATTACGACCTGGCGCTGTATGTGGCGAACTGGCCTGCTCCACGCGCCCTGCACTGGCAGGCGCTGCTGACCGCACGCGCTATCGAAAATCAGGCGTATGTCGCGGGCTGTAACCGCGTCGGCAGCGATGGTAACGGTCACCACTACCGCGGCGACAGCCGTATCATCAACCCGCAGGGCGACATCATCGCCGCCAGCGAGCCACACCAGGCAGTGCGTGTGGAAGCCGAATTGTCGCTGGAGTCGCTCAGAGAGTACCGCGAGAAATTCCCCGCCTGGCAGGATGCCGACCGTTTTACGCTTGAGTAAACGCAGGGATACGGAATATGGCCAGCATGCGCTCAGCGTCGCTGGCTGTTCATATGACGTATGCATCAGGCCTAATCATAAAATTTTCTGCGAGACCAATGAAATTAATATTGATTAGGTCAATATTCTAAAAAAAGAATTTATTGCGTTTTCATTTTTTCCTTAGCCCTGTTTTTCATACAATCCGTAGCGTTCATAAATCCATACAGGCTCTTTTTATACAATAACGCATGAGATTGAATAACATTACACCTTTATGTTTATTATCTGGCGATATAAAAAGCGCGCTTATCATCTCTATCCAATACCATAGCATAATAAGGCATTTCATTTTTACGATGAATATGAAAAACAGTAACCGTAACTTCCGGGTTTGCAATAATACGCTGATGCGTAGCTTTTTATTGCTCCTCTTAACCCCTTTATTATGGCTTTCCCAGCCTGCATTCGCTTTTCACTGCGATGGTCCCTACGGTACAATTCCGATCCATGGAGGAAGCAGCACGGTAACCATAGACGTCGACCCGAATTTCGAAGACGGTAAAAACATGCTGATTGATCTTTCCCAGATCACCTGCGCCAACGATGCTGAAGGAGTCGTCGATGCGCTCTATATCAGCCCAAAAACCCCGCCAAGCACGATAGGCCTGCTGGAACCTATGGCAGGCATTGAAATTTCTGGAATCAATTACTCACTGGCATCGTCGGTAGGAAAAACCGTTATTCCCAGTTTCCACAGCGGCTCCAGAAAAATTAACTCTCGCTTCTTTATTTATCTCGACAAGCAAATCATCAGGCCGTTAAAAATAAACAAAGGGGATTTGTTGCTTAAAATCGAGTTCCGCCAGACAAGCTCCAGAGATGGTACCTGGTACTATACATGGAACTTTATTTCAAATAATGACACTTATATTAATACCACTACCTGTAAAATTAATAACGGCAATGTTATCGATGTGGATTATCAGACAGTTATTGTGACTGACGTTCAGTCATCCCCCACGCAGGCACTAACCAGAAACGTTCCTCTGAACTTTAATTGCGATGATAAAACGTATTCTTCTCCGATAAAAATCACACTCAGTGCTGCCGCCGCAGGTGAATATGATGAAAATGGCGCATTTCTCACGTCCACACCAGGTTTAGGTATTACCATGCTTCATAACGGGAGTGTGGTGCCGGTAGATGGCTATTTCTCAAGCGTAATCACAAATGGCCAGGGCTCAGATAATGTCTCGTTTGCACTCGTCAAACAAAATGCCGCAACACGACTCGCGACAGGTGCTTTTCAGGCTTCTGCTTCGCTAATAATGGAAAGTGAGTAATTTAGTGAGTTAATGTTTTAAAGATTACTTCTACTGCCGGGGTGCATCCCCGGCCTTTTTGTATGCATTGCGCTCAGCCGAAGACGTAACCCGCTGGCAGGCTAAAAGTTTCATCGTATTTCATGCCAGCTGAAATATATCCCAAAAGGACATCAACTTTTATATCGCCGAAATGACGAAATCCCGAATCATTGCTGATTCGGGCTTTCTGAATAGTGGCGGAACGGACGGGACTCGAACCCGCGACCCCCTGCGTGACAGGCAGGTATTCTAACCGACTGAACTACCGCTCCGCGTTGTGTTCCCTTGGGAACGGGGCGAATATTACGGGCTGCCCTCTGTGCCGTCAACGCTTTTTCTCACATTTTGAATCGTTTGCTTTAAAAATCGCCCGCATGGCGATTTTGTCAGCGTTTTCAGTACAATCAGGCGCGCCAGAGGCAGCTGCCGCCCTTCTTTTGTACCAGATCGAGACGTGATTCATGCGCCGCCAGCTCTTCATCGCACGCCCGGACCACTTTCAGGCGAGAGGCCTGGCGTACCACGCGCTGAATGCCGGTATCGCCCTGTTGCTGTTGTCCGTCACCTTCCATCGCGAACGCAATAGACGTCTGCCCGCCGGTCATCGCCAGATAGACATCCGCAAGAATTTGGGCATCGAGCAACGCCCCGTGCAGCGTACGTTTGGTGTTGTCTATTTCATAACGCGAGCATAACGCATCAAGACTGTTGCGCTTGCCCGGGAACATCTTACGGGCCAGCGCCAGGCTGTCGGTGATTTTGCAGAACGTATCGGTTTTCGGAATGCCGCGGTTGAGCATGCCGAATTCGTAATCCATAAAACCGATATCGAACGAAGCGTTATGAATGACCAGCTCAGCGCCGCGGATGTAATCGAGAAAATCATCCACTACATCGCCGAAAACGGGCTTATTCATCAGGAACTCATCGGAAATCCCGTGAACCATAAAAGCTTCCGGGTCCACCAGCCGGTCGGGCTTGAGGTAGACGTGGAAGTTATTGCCGGTCAGGCGGCGGTTGATCACCTCAACCGCACCGATCTCAATAATGCGGTGCCCTTCATAATGGGCGCCTATCTGGTTCATACCGGTGGTTTCGGTATCCAGAACGATCTGTCGTGTAATAGCTGTGCTCATAGCGCTCGTTTATGTCAGACTTGGCTTTTTACTCACAGGAAGTCTACCAGAGATGCGTAAACAGGTAGAAATTTTCACCGATGGATCTTGTCTCGGCAACCCGGGGCCTGGCGGCTATGGCGCTATCCTGCGCTACAAACAGCATGAGCGGACCTTCAGCGCTGGCTATCGCCTGACCACCAATAACCGTATGGAACTGATGGCGGCGATTGTATCCCTTGAGGCGCTGCGCGAGCACTGCATTGTGACGCTCAGTACCGACAGCCAGTATGTCCGCCAGGGCATCACCCAGTGGATCCATAACTGGAAAAAACGCGGCTGGAAAACCGCCGAGAAGAAACCGGTAAAAAATGTCGATTTATGGCAGCGGCTGGATGCGGCGCTGAGCCAGCACGAAATCAAATGGGAGTGGGTGAAGGGCCATGCCGGTCACCCGGAAAACGAACGCTGCGACGAACTGGCCCGCGCAGCCGCAATGGCCCCGACGCTTGAAGATACCGGCTATCAGCCTGAAGCGACAGCCAGCTAAGGTTTACGGTACTGGCGCGTGGCGCCGACCGCCGGGCGCAGATGCGTGCGGGCGCGCGGCTTCATTAACGGGTTAATGGTCAGCGGGATGGTGCGCTTACGCGCTACCATCACCTGCAAACATCCGAGTGCCGGCAGATGCCTGGTCAGCATCTTTCCGCCCTGCCGACACCATGGTAATACCTGGCAGCGGCTGTAATGGAGCAGTTCGAAATTGAGCAGCGATAGCCAGTCCATCTGACGCATCATGGTAAACATGCGGCTATTTACGGGCGCACGTTTGCGCACAAACGGCAGAAGTTTGGCGGCCCCGAGCAGGCTGACGGGGTTGAATCCCGTCATAATCAGCCAGCCGTCGTCAATCAGCACGCGGTCCGCCTCATTAAGCAGACGGTGCGGATCGGGGCACCAGGGCAGCGTATGCGCCAGCAGACAGGCATCCACGGATTTCGCAGCAAACGGCAGATGCAGCGGATCGCACTTAACCTGTAATGCGTCGCCCTGTAAGGCGACATTGACCTGATGTGAAATCGCGCAGGCTTCGGTGTTTATCTCCGCGCTGAGATTGCCTATCTTAAGTAAATGAAAGCCATACATTTTCCCAAGCCAGGGCTGGAGTTCCCGCTCAAGCGTCGCGCGATAATGGTCGCCCCAGGAAAACGCATCCCAGTGGGCCGGAGCGCTGAGTGTCGCGGGTGTCCGTGCCGGTTTCATCACTACCTTCCGTAACGCATAAGAGGTGATTTATGAATCTTAACAGTATTCCTGCTTTCGAGGATAACTACATCTGGGTGTTGAATGATGATGAAGGAAAATGCCTGCTTGTCGACCCGGGCGAGGCGGAACCCGTTTTTCGCGCCCTTGAGGAAAACCAGTGGCAGCCGGTGGCTATCCTGCTTACGCATCATCACCACGACCATACGGGCGGCGTGAAAGCCTTAGTGGCGCGGTTCCCGGATATCGTCGTATACGGCCCGGAAGAGACCCGCAGCAAAGGCGCGCAGGTCATAGTCAACGATGGGGAGAAGTTCAACATCCTTGGCTGCGAATTCCTTGCATTCTCTACGCCAGGTCACACTTTAGGACATTTCTCATATTTCAGTTTCCCTTATCTTTTCTGCGGCGACACGATGTTCTCCGCTGGCTGTGGTCGCCTGTTTGAAGGCACGCCCGCGCAGATGTATCACTCCTTCCAGAAAATAAACGCGCTGCCTGAAGATACGCTTATTTGCTGTGCGCATGAGTACACATTAAGCAATCTTAAGTTTTTAGTGGCTATTTTGCCGGACGATCCCGCTTTAACCCAATATTATCGAGAAGTTAATGAGTTACGTGCGAAAAATCAAAAAACACTGCCCTCAATTCTTAAAAATGAGCGCCAAATAAATCTTTACCTGCGATTAGAAGACGATGATTTAATTGATAAAATTAATCCAGATCTTCGGTTGTCCACTCCTGAAGAGAGATTTGCATGGTTAAGGTCAAAGAAAGATAACTTCTAGAAATTCTTGCTTGTATTCGGGAAAGTTCGCCGTTATCATTGCTCGTCTTTTAAGCAACTATTGACACACACATGAAGGCAAAAGCGATCTTACTCGCCTCTGTCCTGCTTGTGGGGTGCCAGGCGTCTCAACATGACGGCGGCGTTCAACAGCATGCACAGAGCCTTTCTGCGGCTGGTCAAGGGGAAGCAGGAAAGTTCGCTGGTCGAGCGGCTTCTGCGCGTTGGATGGATGATGGAACTTTCCTCGCGCAAGATCAGGACCTGTGGACTTTCATTGGCGACGAGCTAAAGATGGGGATTCCGGAAAATGACCGGATCCGCGAACAAAAACTGAAGTACTTGAGTAATAAGAGCTATCTCCACGATGTAACTTTACGGGCAGAGCCGTATATGTACTGGATAGCCGGGCAGATTAAAAAACGTAATATGCCAATGGAACTGGTACTACTACCCATAGTGGAGAGCGCTTTTAACCCCCACGCGACATCTGGCGCGAATGCCGCAGGCATCTGGCAGATTGTCCCGAGCACGGGGCGGAATTATGGTTTAAAACAGACCCGAAATTATGACGCGCGTCGTGACGTGGTGGCCTCAACCACTGCCGCACTCAACATGATGCAACGTCTGAACCGGATGTTTGACGGCGACTGGCTACTCACTGTCGCGGCTTACAACAGCGGTGAAGGTCGTGTATTGAAGGCAATGAAAGCGAATAAAGCACGTGGCAAACCCACGGATTTTTGGTCGCTCTCACTGCCACAGGAAACCAAAATTTACGTGCCGAAAATGCTGGCGCTGAGTGACATACTCAAAAACAGCAAGCGGTATGGGGTGCGTTTACCGACAACGGATGAAAGCCGCGCGCTGGCACGCGTGAAGGTGAATAACCCGGTGGAAATGGAACAGCTTGCGGAAATGGCCGGGATTTCAGTGAATAAACTGAAAACCTTCAATGCAGGCGTTAAGGGCTCGACCCTCGGCGTGAGCGGGCCGCAGTACGTGATGGTTCCGCAGAAACATGCGCAGCAGTTGCGTACGTCTCTGGCCGCCGGTGAAATCGCTGCGGTTCAGCCGACTATGGTTGCGGACAATTCACTGTCTGCGCGGACGTATAAAGTCCGTTCTGGCGATACGCTTTCCGCGATTGCCGCACGGATGAACGTCAGCACCAAAGATTTGCAGCGCTGGAATAACCTGCGCGGCGCGAAACTGAAACCAGGCCAGACACTCTCTGTCGGCACGGTTAGCGGCGCGGGTGAACTGGCTAGCAATAACGACAGTATCACCTATAAAGTGCGTAAGGGCGATTCGCTCGCAAGCATTGCTAAGCGTCACGGCGTTAACATTAAGGATGTGTTGCGCTGGAACAGCGATACGGACAATCTGCAACCGGGCGATCAAATAACCCTGTTTGTGAAGAACAGTTCGACGCCAGATTCCTGACGACAAGCCGTATAAACAAGAAAGGCACCGATTCCCCCGGTGCCTTTTTCTTTATCTGGCGTTATGCCGCCTTGCTCGCCTCAATGATAATCGTATCACTGGTAAAAGATCCGTCCTCCTGCAGCGCGAAATAGCGTTGTACTTCCGCTGACGCACTTTGCTGATAAACCCGAATAGCCTGCGACAGCGTGTCGGGTGTACGCATTCGTGCGATCCAACTGCCAAACTCCAGCGCCAGTTTGTCGGTACGCACATTCCGCGTGATAAGCCCGGCCTGATTGAACATCTGCAACCACTCGCCACTGGCATAGTTACGAACATGCGAGGTATCACGCAGTGCTTCGATCGTTTGCAGCCAGATATCCAGCACCGGATGGCCGGGCGAGAGAATATCCATCATGATCATCATGCCGCCGGGCTTCAGAACACGCTTTACCTCACGCAACGCCAGACCGACATCGTGCCAGTGGTGCGCCGAATAGCGGCTGATGACGATATCAAAACTCTCCGCCTCAAAAGGCAACGACTCGGCATAACCCTGACAGGTCGACAGATGCGTAAGCCCGCGTTCACGCGCCGCCTCTTCCACGACCGTGAGCATGGAAGAGGACAAGTCGTACGCTACCACTTCGCGTACCTGTTCCGCGGCCGTAAAGCTGGCATGCCCTGCCCCACAACCCAGATCGAGCAGGCGCGCCTGTGGAAATGCCGTAAGACGCTCGCACAGATGAACGAGATCGCGCCCTGTAGCATGCACCTGGCTGGTCAAATAGGCCTTCGCCTGGGAGCCAAACTGCTTTTCGACGTTGTCGTGATGAGAGTGTGTTGTCATTGTCATGTCCTTGCGTTGAGTAAAAGAAAGGGCAGGCACAGGGTCTGCCCAACGGCAGACCTGACACACCTTACTTCTGCTCAGGTTTGCCGGGACTGAATTCGACGAGTAGCGGGTTGTGATCGGAGGCGCGCGTCACCAGGACGGAAGCTTCCTGTACGGCAAGACCGCGATAAAACACGAAATCGAGCGGGCGACCGAACGCACGACGGCGCTGGTCATCGGTAAAACGCACTTCACGCAGTGACATTTCACGCGCGAAGCGGTAAAGCGCATTCATCCTCGGGCGGCTCCAGGCGTTGAAATCACCTGCCATAATGACCGGGCCGCTGTGATGGCCGATCTGATCGCCGATGGGCCCGAGCTGCTTACTGTAGACATCTACTCCGAGGCTGAAATTGACGGCGTGAATGTTTACGACCATCAACAAACGGCCATCAGGGAGCGGATAGACCGTGACCAGCGCCGATTTAGAGAGACGCAGGATAGGCTCACGCTCACGCAGCGGGCAGCAATAGACCGGATGTGCGGCAGAGAGCGTCATCACGCCTGACGGGTGTTGCGGCAGCACAAAGGCAGGAACCTGATCCGCCGCCAGATAATTGGTTGTCGCGAAGCGCACCAGCTCAGGCGTGGTCTGCGCCTCCTGTAATAAGACCAGATGCGCCTCTTTACCGAAATTTTGCAGGACAGAAAGCCATTCAGCACGCTGTTGCTTGAAGATATTCCAGACCAGCACCCGGAGAGAGCCATCTCCAGGCAAGGGAGCGCCGGCGGGTAATGCCTTTCCTATACTCGCAAACGATCCTGGCGCCAGAATGCGTTCTGCTGGCTGACCGGCGACATAGCGCATGGCATAAGTATTTTTTCGCACGTTTCGCTGCTAACCCCTGTAGATGTGTTCGCAAGATAAGCGACCTTTACCTGTTATAGGGATTTTAGCTCACAGATGCAATGGGCGGGATGAAAGCCGCGCGTGAGTGCCGTCGGGTATATCAGCGCATCAGTTCGTACATGGCGTGCTATAAAACGCTGTGGTTAAATAACCGAATTCTCTAAAATGCCATGCAAATTTTGCCTGTGGAGCAACAATGAAAGCCTCTTCTGATGAACTGATTATTTTTGTCGCTGTGGTAGAGAGCGGAAGTTTTAGCCGGGCAGCAGAACAGCTCAACCTCGCGAATTCAGCGGTCAGCCGCGCAGTGAAGAAGCTTGAGATGAAACTTGGTGTCAGCTTGCTTAATCGCACAACGCGCCAGCTAAGTCTGACAGAGGAAGGCGAGCGATATTTTCGCCGCGTTCAGCAAGTTTTACAGGAGATGGCGGCAGCCGAAACCGAACTTATGGAAAGCCGTCAGACGCCGCGCGGGCTGTTAAGGATCGATGCCGCTACGCCTGTGATCCTTCATTTGCTGATGCCGATGATTAAGCCCTTTCGCGAGCGTTATCCTGAAGTCGCGCTGTCGCTGGTTTCTTCCGAGACGTTTATCAACCTGATTGAGCGCAAAGTAGACGTGGCCATACGTGCGGGTACGCTGACGGATTCCAGCCTGCGTGCCAGACCGCTCTTTACCAGTTACCGGAAAATCGTTGCTGCTCCCGATTACCTTGAGCGTTATGGCGTGCCGAAAAATATATGCGAGCTCAACGATCATGTCTGTCTGGGTTTTACCGAACCCGTATCTTTGAACACCTGGCCGGTTGCCTGTGCAGATGGCCAGCTACTGGAAATTACGCCAGGAATGACTTCGAACAGCGGCGAAACGCTCAAACAGCTGTGCCTTACCGGTAATGGGATCGCGTGCTTATCTGACTTTATGATTGATAAAGAAATCGAACAAGGAGAGCTTGTCGAGTTATTGGCGGAGTACAGATTGCCGGTAGAAATGCCCTTCAGCGCGGTTTATTACAGCGATCGGGCTGTGAGTACGCGAATCCGGACCTTCATTGATTTTCTGAGCGAATGGATAAAAAAATAGCCCCAACAGGGGCTAGTTTCAATCCCAGTCTGGTGACAGGCCATCAGGACTCACCAGACGATCATTCCGATCGAGAGCGGCGATAGCCGACATATCGTCAGCATCCAGCGTAAGCGACAAAGCGCCCAGATTACTTTGTAAATTCTCACGCTTCGTTGAGGACGGGATCACTGAATAGCCCAGTGCCATCGCCCAACTGAGGATGACCTGCGCAGGCGTAGCATTATGCTTCTGCGCGATTCGGATAATCGTTTCATCCTTGAGCGCCTTGCCATAGGCCAGCGTCATATAAGAAGTGATATGAATCCCCTGTGCCTGCGCCCATTCAACCACCTTACGGTTTTGCAGATAAGGCGACAGCTCAATCTGATTGGTTGCTATATTATTAACGCCCACGGCATCTATTGCTTGCTGCATCAGCGCAATCGTAAAGTTAGAGATACCAATCTCACGCGTCAGGCCCTGTGCTTTGGCTTCAAGCAGCGCCTCGAGGGATTCTTTAACGCTGACGGCACCTCCTGGTGAAGGCCAGTGAATCAACGTGAGATCCACATAATCTGTCCGCAATTTCTGAAGGCTCTCTTTCAAACTTACGATCAGGCGATCTTTGCTCAGATTTTCAGTCCAAATTTTGGTGGTGATATATAGCTCATCGCGTGCCACGCCATTTTCTTTAATCGCCTGACCTACTGCCGCTTCGTTATCGTAAATCTGTGCGGTATCGATGGCGCGATAGCCCAAATCAAGAGCATCTCTTACCGATGCGATGACGACGTCATCTTTCAGACGGAATGTACCTAAACCGAATGCAGGAACTGTCATGTTTTACCTCTCTTCTGAATATAAAGAGATTATGAGAGGAATGATTGAGGTGAAAAAGAGTGATAAAAGCAGGAGTTTTTTGTTTGATTCGCAATAATAATTATTAAGACGAAAAAAAGCCCTGAGTAAATACTCAGGGCTTCTTAATAAGTGGCGGAACGGACGGGACTCGAACCCGCGACCCCCTGCGTGACAGGCAGGTATTC
>ERZ1108166.268-NODE-268-length-58772-cov-10.706286_pt1 | contig 58772 bp, 56 predicted proteins | sample MGYA00403702_ERZ1108166 | MGnify/ENA primary metagenome ERZ1108166 (study PRJEB35170, sample SAMEA104062401) | human gut metagenome | biome: human gut; feature: human-associated habitat; material: faeces | place: Denmark | collected 2012-05-01 ...
GAGCGAAGTTCGTCTGCCGAACGGCGTTCTGCGTACCACTGGCGAACACGAAGTGGACTTCCAGGTTCACAGCGAAGTATTCGCTAAACTGACTGTAAACGTGGTTGCTGAGTAAGTTTTTACTCAACTACACGTAAAGACGCCGGCCTTGTGCCGGCGTTTTGCTTTTCTGAGATGCTGAAAAGTCTCAGCGCACGCGCAGGAAACTGCCGTCCGGCTGGCGGATAAACAGCACCTGCTGGTTATCACCGGTATCAATGGTCAGCGCCGTCACCACGCCGCTGGCGTTCTGACGAACCTGCACCATCTGCCCCTGCTGAAGATTACTGAGCGGCTTGCCGTCGCCTTCCACTTTCGCCATCGCGTACACATCTTCCGGCGGCAGGCCGTGATCGCGGAACAGTTGCGCCAGCGTTTTGCCCGATTCCACGCGATAAGTGCGCCACTGCTGCTCGATGTCATTATTCTGGAACGGCTGCACCGGCGCGCTGGGCGCAGGCTGCTGGACGTTCGCTTCCGGCGTTTCCACAGGTGCTACCGCCTGCGGCTGCATCGGCGCTTCCGGCGTAGGCGTTAAATCGAGCTGCGCGTCGCGACGCTGCGGCGTTTCCGGCTCGTTGGAAGAAGGCCATAAAAAGCACAGCGCGATAACGACCACGCAAAGAATAATGCCGCGTCGGTGCGCAGGCGGCAGCGGGTCCATCAGCCGGATATGATCCGGGGCGTGCCATACCTGCGCCAGCAGCGGTTTAATTCGTCCAGGCATGTCTTCTCCTCATTCACTCAAACGCATCGCCGCGCCAGTGTACCATTATAGCGTTCTAACTGTTTGATGCCGGTAGTAAAGCGCGCATTCGTGAGCGCGCTGACATCCCTGACCTTATCACCTTGCCGGAGGATTATTTTACCCAACGTGGCGCTGCTGTTATGCTGCCCGCTAATTTTCCCATTGAGAAAGGATAACCCCATGACAACCCCTTCTTTTGACACCATCGAAGCCCAGGCAAGCTACGGCATTGGCTTACAGGTCGGACAGCAACTGCGCGAGTCGGGCTTACAGGGTCTGCTGCCGGAAGCACTGGTGGCGGGGCTGCGTGACGCGCTGGAAGGCAACCAGCCAGCCGTTCCTGTTGACGTGGTGCATCGCGCGCTGCGTGAAATCCACGAACGCGCCGACGCCGTGCGTCGCGAGCGCCAGCAGGAGATGGCGGTAAAAGGCCAGAAATATCTGGACGAAAACCGCGAGCGCGAAGGGGTGAACAGCACCGAATCCGGCCTGCAATTCCGCGTGCTGACGCAGGGTGATGGCCCGATCCCGTCCCGTAAGGATCGCGTGCGTGTGCACTACACCGGTAAACTTATCGACGGCACCGTGTTTGACAGCTCCGTCGCGCGTGGCGAACCCGCGGAATTCCCGGTCAGCGGCGTAATCGCAGGCTGGATCGAAGCGCTGACGCTGATGCCGGTCGGCTCCAAATGGGAACTGACCATTCCGCACAATCTGGCCTACGGCGAGCGCGGCGCGGGTGCATCCATTCCGCCGTTCAGCACGCTGGTCTTTGAAGTCGAACTGCTGGAAATCCTGTAAGGCTTTTCCTTTCCCCGCTGCGGCGGGGAATTGTTTTCCCGTAAGCGAAATGACGCGATTTTATTTTGATAATAAGCGGAATGCGGGTATTTTTGTGATGCATTTCGCGAAGTGAAAGTGATTTGCCACCCATTTTAAACATAAAATTAACATTATATTTAAATCTTAGTATTCAACCCTCCGATTCTTACCTAATATCGATGTTGCTTTCGCCAAGGACATCGTCATTTCAACACGTAAATAGAGGCCAGCAGAGCCTCCACAACACAGACAGGTACAGGAAACGAACATGTCAGAACAGATCAAAGTGGCTGATGCTGCTGAGGCACCGGCTGAGCAGTCGCTACGGCGCAATCTAACCAATCGTCATATCCAGCTAATCGCTATCGGCGGCGCTATCGGCACCGGGTTATTTATGGGTTCCGGCAAAACCATTAGCCTCGCCGGCCCGTCGATCATTTTTGTCTATATGATCATCGGCTTTATGCTCTTTTTCGTCATGCGGGCGATGGGCGAGCTGCTGCTCTCTAATCTCGAATATAAATCGTTCAGCGATTTCGCCGCCGATTTACTCGGCCCCTGGGCGGGGTATTTTACCGGCTGGACATACTGGTTCTGCTGGGTGGTCACCGGCATGGCGGATGTCGTGGCCATCACGGCTTATGCGCAGTTCTGGTTTCCTGGGCTTTCGGACTGGGTCGCGTCGCTGGCGGTGGTCGTGCTGCTGCTCTCCCTTAACCTCGCCACCGTGAAAATGTTCGGCGAGATGGAGTTCTGGTTCGCGATGATTAAAATCGTCGCCATCGTCGGGCTTATCGTGGTCGGGCTGGTGATGGTGCTGATGCACTTTAAATCGCCGACCGGCGTTGAAGCGTCCTTTACGCACCTGTGGAATGAGGGCGGCTGGTTCCCGAAAGGGCTGAGTGGGTTCTTCGCGGGCTTCCAGATTGCGGTCTTCGCGTTTGTGGGGATTGAGCTGGTGGGCACTACCGCCGCCGAAACCAAAGATCCGGAGAAATCACTGCCGCGCGCGATCAACTCGATTCCGGTTCGTATCATTATGTTCTACGTCTTCGCGCTGATTATTATTATGTCCGTGACGCCGTGGAGTTCTGTCGTGCCGACCAAGAGCCCGTTCGTGGAGCTGTTTGTGCTGGTGGGGCTGCCGGCGGCGGCGAGCCTGATTAACTTCGTGGTGCTGACCTCGGCGGCCTCTTCGGCCAACAGCGGCGTCTTCTCTACCAGCCGTATGCTCTACGGCCTGGCGCAGGACGGCGTGGCGCCGAAAGCGTTCGCGAAGCTCTCTAAACGCGCCGTACCGGCGAAAGGGTTGACCTTCTCCTGCATCTGCCTGCTGGGCGGTGTGGTGATGCTCTATATCAACCCGAACGTCATCACCGCGTTTACGATGATCACCACCGTGTCGGCTATCCTGTTTATGTTCGTCTGGACCATCATCCTGTGCTCTTATCTGGTGTACCGGAAGCAGCGTCCGCAACTGCATGAGAAATCGATCTACAAAATGCCGCTCGGTAAACTGATGTGCTGGGTCTGCATGGCGTTCTTCGTGTTTGTTATTGCGCTGCTGACGCTGGAAGACGACACCCGCCAGGCGCTGATGGTGACGCCGCTGTGGTTTGTGGTGCTGGGTGTGTGCTGGTTGTTTATCGGCAAGAAACGTCTGGCGAACTTCCGCCGCTAAGCCATAAAAAAGGGCCCATATATCGGGCCCAAAAGGTCAAGTTACAGAGGCGCTCGACAGGGCGCCTTTTATTTTTCGCCTGCGAGGGCACGCGGGAAAAGGGTGTTGTTCTCAAGGCTGATGTGGTTCATCAGATCGTCAATCAGCTCATTGATGCCGTTATACAGCGCGCGCCATGTCGTGCAGGCCTCCGGCGGCGGCGTCACGTTATTCGTGGTGTGCTTAATCACCTCCAGCAGCTCTCCCGCCTCGTCGTGCTCGCTCTCCATCACGCTAACCGGCCCCGCCGCCTGGCTGCCCATGCCCTGTTTAATCATCGGGAACAGTACGCGCTCCTCTTTCATCATGTGGCTCGTCAGCTCGTCGTGCAGCAGGCTCAGATACTTCGCGAGCCCCTTCGGCACGCCCGGTTTATCGGCGTGAACACGTTCCACTTTGGTGGCCTGCAAAATCAGCTCTGGTAACTGCTCACGGTGGCGGTCGTGGTAGCGCACAAGGATGTGATCGATGATTTCAGCAAGCGGCGCGGCTTGCCAGTCCTTCTCCAGCGGTGTTTCAGCCAATGCCGCCAGTTCGCTTTCAATCGCGTTCAAATCAAGCGTCTGGCGCGTTGCCGCGCGCAGCAGCGTCTGTTTGCCGCCGCAGCAGAAATCCAGGTTGTATTTACGAAACAGCGCAGAGGCGCGCGGGATGGTTAACGCCAGTTCGCCAAGGGGTTGGTCACGGAAGGCCATAGCAGTACCTCACTCAGGATTTATTAAGATGCATATTAAATGCATCTTTAAGGCGAAGCTATAACCCTTTCGGGGAGGAGGGATTAAAGTGTGAGGTGTGTCACAAAAATATTTTGATAGCTAACTGGCTGATCGCTATCAGGAAATAACTGGAAACCGCGCTCCGCGCCGCTTTGCTGATTAAACAACCCGAATGACCTGCCGATAGATACACCCTGGATTACACCTGCAAAAAGGTCTTTCATGTTTAAACGTATAAAAGTCATAACCCTTTTAATTACCGTATTGATCGTTCTGGGCGCGATGCAGCTTATCGCGGCAGGCGTTTTCATCACGGCGCTCAATAATGACAAAGACAACTTTAACGTCTCGCAAATCTCCAGCCAGAACGTGGCAGAATTTACCGACGCCTGGATAAGCCTCAACCAGACGCGCGTCACGCTTAACCGCGGCATGCTGCGTCTGCAGGGGAACATGGCGAACCAGCTTAACGGCGGTCAGCTTAGCCAACTGGTTGATACCGCTAACAAACTGCTGGCGGAAGCGCAGAGCCATTACGACAAATACTATGGCCTGCCGGAAACGCCGGGCATGGACGAGCGTCTGGTCGATCGTCTGGAAGAGCAGTACCGCATCTACTCCTCGACGCTTGCGCAAATGAACAAATTCCTGGCCGAAGGCAATCTGGAAGGGATGTTCAAGCAGAATGCCGAGCAGAAGCAGAACGCCATGCAGGTCGTTTATCGCGAATGGCGCGCCGAGCAGGCGAAGCTTGCCAGTAAAGGCGTGAAAGACAACGAAAGCGACTACGAGCGCATTCTGTGGATCCTGTCGGCGATTATGGTAATGGTGCTGGCTGTGATTATCATCAGCTGGGTGGCGATGCGCCGTGTGCTGCTGCTGCCGCTGCATGACGTCATGGGTCACATTCGTGCGATTGCCGCAGGCGATCTGACGCAGCCTATCGATGCGCAAGGCCATAACGAAATGGCGCTGCTGGCGCGCAACGTTCACGAGATGCAGCAGGCGCTGGCCCGTACGGTCAGCACCGTGCGCGACAGCACCGACACCATCTTCACCGGTGCCAGCGAAATCTCCGCGGGCAGCAACGATCTCTCTTCACGCACCGAGCAGCAGGCCGCGTCGCTCGAAGAGACCGCCGCCAGCATGGAACAGCTGACCGCGACCGTGAAACAGAACGCCGATAACGCCCGTCAGGCGACGCAACTGGCGCGTACCGCGTCGGAAACCGCGCTTAAAGGCGGGGAAGTGGTGGATGGCGTCGTTCGTACCATGGACGAAATCGCCGCCAGCTCTAACCAGATCGCGCAGATAACCAACGTGATCGACGGCATCGCGTTCCAGACCAACATCCTCGCGCTCAACGCGGCGGTGGAAGCGGCGCGCGCAGGCGAGCAGGGCCGTGGTTTTGCAGTGGTGGCGGGTGAAGTCCGTACGCTGGCAAGCCGCAGCGCGCAGGCGGCGAAAGAGATCAAAGCGCTTATCGAAAACTCCGGCAACCGCGTCGATGCGGGCTCGCAGCTGGTGCGCGAAGCGGGTGAAACCATGAAAGAAGTGGTCGGCGCGGTGACGCGCGTAACCGATATCATGGGTGAAATCGCTTCGGCGTCCGATGAGCAGAGCCGCGGTATCGATCAGGTGGGCCTGGCGGTCTCCGAGATGGATAAAGTGACGCAGCAGAACGCCGCGCTGGTGGAAGAGTCCGCCGCCGCAGCAGCAGCCCTTGAAGATCAGGCCGGCAAACTCAACGAAGCGGTCGCGGTGTTCAAACTCAACCGCGCCCAGACGCGCGCGGCAAGCGTTGCGCCGCAGGCGTCATCCTTCAGCGCGCCAGCGCCGGTGGCGAGCCTCAAAACCGCACCGGCTGGCGGCAGCGACAACTGGGAAACGTTCTAAGCCTGAAGGCCCGTCACCGACGGGCCTTTTTTTATGACGCCTCCTGCGTCACGCGCTCCGCGACCGGCACGATTTTTACCCGCACCGCCATCACCACGCCTGCGGCCAGCAGCGCGATGCCGGTCAGGGTCAGCAGCGGCGGCAGGCTCTGGCGCAGCAAGAAGGTGTAGAGCAGCCCGGCCAGCGTTTCAAAGACGATAAGCGGGCCGAGGATCACGGTCGGCAGGCGCTGGCTTGCGATATTCCAGCACAGCGCGCCAATCCACGAACAGCAGAGCGCAATGGCGATCATCAGGCCAATAAACACGCCAGGGCGCGGGCCGAAGGGCAGCGCGAAGCCGCTGTTATCCGCAGAGAGCCACACGCACGCGGCGATATACCCTACCAGCGAAACCGGCAGCGTCACCAGCCCCTGCGCGGTCGCCCACATCATCGGGTGCTTGTCGGGGTTTTCCCGCAGCCAGCGCGCGTTACGCAGCGCATACCACGCCCAGCAAATCACCGACACGCTCGCCAGCGCAATGCCGCTTGCGTAACGGCCCGGCGTAAAGCCCGGCAAACCGTGGCGCAGCTCGGCGAAATTGACGCAGACCAGCCCGCAGAAAATCGCCGCCAGCGCCGGGCACAACCGCCGCCAGGGCAGCCTGCCGTCGCGACGGCTGTAGAGCAGATTGGCGAAGACCGGGATGACCACCGGCAGCGTGCCGATGATCATCGTGGAGACCGGCGCGCCGGTGCGCTGAATGGCGCTCGCAAGACACACGTAATAGATAAGATTGCCCATCATGGTCAGCGCCAGCGCGGTCAGCCAGTCGCGCGCGGTAAGCTGTTTCAACCGCCTGCGACCGGCCCACGCCAGCGGCAGCGCCAGCAGGCCCAGCGCCAGATAGCGCCCCATCGACTGCAATACCGCCGGGTATTCCGGCACCAGCAAAGGGCCGACGAAAATCAGCCCCCACATCATCCCCGCCAGCAGGGCATACAACACACCCGTTAACATCATCACCACCCACGTCGCTGTTTATTGCCTGAGTGTAGCGGCGGGTGAAAACGGGAGTCTTGTACCAGCTTGCTGCGCATCAGCTCAGATCGTGCAGATCTTTGCCGTTGGGTGGCCCGAGATGAAAATCGGAAAAGACGATCTCAAGCCCGGCGCGCGACGGCGAACAACACATCGCGCCGAGGAAATAGCGCTCCGCTTGCGGAAACGGGCACAGGCGCAGCAGCGGCCAGGTGTCGCCGTCGGTGGAGTATTGCAGGCGCAGACTCTGGTTCTGGTGCGTCAGGCGCAGCCAGAAGTGCTTCTGTGCGGCGGGGAAAATGCCGGTCGCCCAGTCGGAGCGTTCAAGCGTCAGCACGCTGCCTACCATCGGCTGCGCGTCGTTATACTCAATGCCCGCTTTCAGCCAGTGTTGCTCATCCGCCATCAGGAACAGCCCCGCCTGATCATACAGCGTGGTGAAATCGCCCTCGACGCGCACCTGGAACGTAAACTCACCGGCGATCTCCGTACCAAAAACGTGCCCGGAATGGCGCTGAAAGCCATACCAGGTGGTTTGCCAGAAATCGGTTTGCGCATCGGTGGTGACATGCAGCGCGTCACTTTCGCGCCGCCAGCGTGCGGGTTCATTCAGCCAGCGCCAGTTCGCCAGATTTTCCATCACTCTTCTCCCTTACAACGGTGTCTGAATTATAGCCGGGCTGAAGATCTGGCGAGCCACCTGTTTCTGGTAGCGGGCGGGCGTAATGCCGTAGCGACGGGTGAAGGCGCGGGTCAGGTGCGGCTGATCGGTAAGGCCCACGGCAGCGGCGACATCAGCGGCGGGCAGGCCTGCGGCGAGAAACTGTTTGGCGCGCCACAGGCGCACCGCCATCAGCATCTGGTGCGGCGTGACGTCATAGCGCGCTTTGAACTGGCGCTGGAAATGATAAGGGCTTAACGCCGCTTCGGCGGCAATCTCATCGAGCGTCAGCGGCAGCATGTAGTTTTCGTAGAGAAACTCGCGCACCCGGTCGAAGCGGTGCGCGCCTTCGGCAGCCTGCGGCGCGTGGCGCGCGTACGGACGGAAGGTATCGATAAGATCAAGCAGTAACCCCTGCTGCGCGAGCGTATCCGGCGCGGACCAGAGTGCGGCGATAAGCTGGCCGGTCTGGCGGGCGCGTAGCGGATCGTGTCGCTCCACCTCGGCAAACCACCAGTGACGCTCGCCGGTGAGCTGCGCCAGCGTCTCGGGCTCCAGATAGATCATCCGGTAGCGCCAGCCCTGCTGGGTCGCCGCTTCGCCGGTGTGCAGTTCATCGGGGTTCATGGTGACGAGCGAATTCACCGCCGCCACATGCTGCGCGCCGCGGTAGCGAAAGCGCTCGGCACCAAGCTCAATCGCGCCGATGCCAAAGGCTTCATGGGTGTGGGGCTCAAAAGCGTAATGCGCGATATGGGCGTGATAAAGCTCCACGCCCGGCAGCGCAGGCAATTGCCGGAAGCGGGCGCTGTCGCGTTCGTCGGTGAACTGATCGGGTACGCCGTGCACAGGAGCTCTCCACGAAGGGTAAGTCCCCATTATAAGAACAACGGTGGCCTTCGCCACCGTAATTAACAATTAATTAACCTGGCGGTTATTCGATGCGGGAGAGGTCGGCGTCGTTGCAACCGGCGTTGCGGCACTCGCGCTCAATGCTTTTCAGCAGCGCAATACGAGCGGCCATTTTCTCATTCGCGCAGCCGAGCAGCAGCGTGGAGCCTTCCGCGCACTCGTGATCGCGCACTTTCAGCCACGAGATCTGGGCGTTTTTCACGACCTGCTTCTGCGCAGGCGAGAGCACGGACATGGTGTTTTTATATTGCTGGTTGAGGTCGCGGTCGCCCTGAACCATTTCCAGCGCGGCGCAGTAGGTGGTGTCATACGGGCTGCGCGGATTGTCACAGCTCATGGACCACGCGGCGGCGCTGCACAGCAGCAGCGGAAGTGCGAGAAGGTGTGCTTTCATGAGGATCCCTGTTTTCGGTTTATTGTTTTGAGCGCCTGTGGCAGGCGCTCGCATTGTATCCGGCAGGCACAGGGAAAGCAGCCTGCCAGATTTAATATTACGGTTTCAGACTCTCACGCAGGCTCGCTTCAAGCGAGGTGGTCGGGCGGCCAATGAGCGCGCTGAGCTGGTGGCTGTCATCAAACAGGCCGCCTTTGGACGCGCCGATATCGGAATCCGCGAGCAGTTTCGCAAAGCCTTCCGGCAGGCCCGCGCCCGTGAGCGCCGCGGCGAAATCCGCCTCGCTCAAATTCTGATACGCGACCGTTTTGCCGGTCTCTTTACTTAACAGCGCGGTTAAATCGCGAAGCGTCCAGGCGTGGTCGCCCGCCAGTTCGTAGACGCGCCCGGCCTGGTTATCGAGCGTCAGCACTTTGGCGGCGGCTTCGGCGTAATCCTGACGGCTGGCGGATGCAATTTTCCCGTCGCCTGCGCTGCCGATAAACACGCCGTGCTCAAGCGCGGGCGGTACGCTCGCCAGATAGTTTTCGGTGTACCAGCCGTTACGCAGCAGAACGTAAGGAATACCGGCATCCGCGAGCATCTTTTCAGTAGCGACATGTTCGTCAGCAAGCCCCAGCGGAGAGCGATCGGCGTGCAGCAGGCTGGTATAAGCGATGAGTTTCACGCCTGCGGTTTTCGCGGCTTCGATAACGTTGCGGTGCTGCGTCGCGCGCTGGCCCACTTCACTTGAAGAGATGAGCAGCAGTTTTTCCACGCCCGCGAATGACGCGGTGAGCGCCTCCGCGTCGTTGTAATCGGCCGCGCGAACCTGGACGCCTCTGGCGCTGAGCGCCGCGGCTTTCGCCGGGTTGCGGACAATCGCGACAATCTCCTGTGCCGCAACGGTGTTCAGCAGGGTATCAATCACGCGCTGGCCAAGCTGGCCGGTAGCGCCGGTAATCGCAATCATGGTCTTTTCCTTTGTCTCGGTTGGGTGTTGTGGCACACTATCACCCAAGCTAACTTTTAGTAAGTACGTACAAAAAGGTAAGTATGAAATGACCCGTTCTACCCTGAGTGAGCAGTTACGCGACGGCAATCTGTTTGCCGAAGAATGCCCGTCACGCGATGTGCTGAAACATGTGACCAGCCGCTGGGGCGTGCTGATCCTGGTGGCGTTGCGCGACGGCACGCACCGTTTCAGCGATCTGCGCCGGAAAATGGGCGGCGTGAGCGAGAAGATGCTGGCGCAGTCGTTACAGGCGCTGGAGCAGGACGGTTTTGTCGATCGCGTCTCGTATCCTGTGGTGCCGCCGCATGTGGAATACAGCCTGACGCCGCTCGGCGTGGAGGTGAGCGAGAAGGTGGCCGCGCTGGCCGACTGGATTGAAGTTAATCTGCCGCAGGTGCTGGCGAACCGTGGAGAGCAAGCGGCGTGAGCGCCGGGTTCTGGTGCTGAAGACAGGATGCCGGGTGCGGCTGCGCCTTACCCGGCCTACGGGGGGAGTGGTTTGTCTGGGTGCCGGGTGCGGCTGCGCCTTACCCGGCCTGGGGGGAGTGGTTGGCCTGAGTGCCGTTACTTCGACAGATCCAGCTGATACACCGCAAAACCGATATCGTCTTTGCCGACGCTGGTCATCGGATATTGCGCTTTCTCTTTGATGAACGCCGCCGCTTTGTCAGAAGGCGAGGTTTCAAAGCGGATATCCAGTTTGTGGTTGCCCGCAATCGGCGCGAGACGCCAGTTGTTATCCGCGGCCGGGTGAATTTCCCCCGCGCGTTTGGTTTCGGCACCAATCCACGCTGCCAGCACCGCGCGGTTCTCGTCCGGCGAGGCGAACGCGATATGACTGTCGCCGGTGCCGGCAAACTTGCCGCCATAAGCGCGATAGTTATTGGTGGCGACCAGGAACGTCGCGTTCGGATCGATAGGCTTGCCGTTAAACGTCAGGTTTTTGATGCGTTCCGCTTTCGGGTTGATCGTCTGACATTCACCGTCATAGCGGGCGGGCTGCGTCACGTCTATCTGGTAATTCACGCCGTCGATAACGTCGAAGTTATAGGTGCGGAAACCGTCCCAGTTCAGCAGCGATTGCGGCTTCGTGCTGTTGACGTCAATCTGGTTAAACTGCCCGGCGGAGCACTCCAGCCACGCTTTTACTTCCACGCCCGTTGCCTTCACCACCACCAGCGTGTTGGGGTAAAGGTAAAGATCGGCGGCGTTACGCAGTGTCAGCTGGCCTTTTTCCACTTCCACGAAGCTTGCCGGATCGTTTTTACGCCCGCCCACTTTAAACGGCGCGGCGGCGGAGAGCACCGGTAACTGCGCCAGATCCGGATCGCCCTGAATAAAGTGTTCCACGTAAGCTTTCTGCGCGTTGTTCACCACCTGCACGGTTGGATCGTCCTGCACCAGCGCCAGATAGCTGTACATCGGATCGGCGGATTTCCCGACCGGCTGGCTGACAAATTCGCGCGTGGCGTCGTGATCCGCTTTCAGCACTTTCACCAGCGCCGGATCTTCAGCGGCGAGCGATTTCTTCGCCTGGGTGTCGTAGATCGGGCGGGCTTCGGCTTTGCTTTGCGTCACTTTCCATGTGCCGCTGTCGTTATTCAGCACCAGATCGACGATCCCCAGATGATCGCCCCACATGCCCGGCATTACCGCCGGTACGCCGTTCAGCGTGCCTTTGGCGATATCCGCGCCTTTTATGGCGGCGAAATCTTTACCCGGGAACACCGCGTGCGCATGGCCGAAAAGAATGGCGTCCACGCCCGGCACCTGGCTTAAGTAGTACACCGAGTTTTCCGCCATCGCTTTATATGGCTCGGCGGAAAGCCCCGAGTGCGCCACTACCACCACCAGATCGGCGCCTTCCGCGCGCATTTGCGGCACATATTTACGGGCGGTTTCGGTGATATCGTTGACGGTGACTTTGCCGCTGAGATTCGCCTTATCCCAGGTCATTATCTGCGGTGGCACAAACCCGATGTAGCCAATTTTCAGCGTATGCGGTTTGCCGTCTTTGTCCTTTACCTGAGTTTCTTTAATCAGATACGGCGTAAAAAGCGGCTTTTGGGTTTTGGCATCAATGATGTTCGCGTTGACGTAGGGGAATGTCGCGCCAGCGAGCGCTTTATGCAGGTAATCGAGGCCGTAATTGAATTCATGGTTGCCGAGGTTGCCGACGGCGTAATCCAGCGTGTTCAGCGCTTTGTAGACCGGATGCACATCGCCGTCTTTCAGGCCCTTCGCGGCCATGTAATCGCCAAGCGGGCTGCCCTGGATGAGATCGCCGTTATCCACCAGCACGCTGTTGGCGGCCTCCTGGCGCGCGGCTTTGATTAAGCTTGCGGTACGCACCAGGCCGAATTTTTCGGTGGGCGCGTCTTTGTAATAGTCAAAGTCCATCATGTTACTGTGCAGGTCGGTGGTTTCCATGATGCGCAGGTCCACCGTGGCGGCGTTCACGCTGGCGGCGACCAGCGTGGCTATCATCGTTGCACTAAACTTAATCATCAGGCAGGTCCTTTTTTTCAGAGCGAAGCCACAAAAGTTTATGTATCTATCGTTTGTTGCTTACAAAAATGTGAATCCTGCCAGAAAAACGGGCAGGGAAACCGGAATCGCTTCACAGATAGCGGAACAAGACGCAATGCGATATAAAAATCATATCGATAAAACAAGGTGTTAAATCCGCAGCCGGGACGGACTGCGAAACGAGAAAGAGGTGGATGACAATGTTAGAACAGATTTGCCAACTGGCGCGCGAAGCCGGCAGCGCCATCATGGAAGTCTACGAGGGTCACAAACCGCTGGAAGCCACCCAAAAGGTTGATGATTCGCCGGTGACGGCGGCGGATATCGCAGCGCACGCGGTGATTGTCGCCGGGCTGAAAGCGCTGACGCCGCAGGTGCCGGTGCTCTCCGAAGAAGATCCGCCAGGCTGGGACGTGCGTCAGCACTGGCGGCGCTACTGGCTGGTGGACCCGCTCGACGGCACCAAAGAGTTTCTCAAGCGCAACGGCGAATTCACCGTTAATATCGCGCTGATTGAAGACGGCAAGCCGGTGCTTGGCGTGGTCTACGCGCCCGTGCTGAACGTCATGTACAGCGCGGCGGAAGGCAAGGCGTGGAAAGAAGAGTGCGGCGTGCGCAAGCAGATCCAGGTGCGCGACGCGCGTCCGCCGCGCGTGGTGATAAGCCGCTCCCACGGCGATAACGCCGAATTGCAGGATTATCTGCAGCAGCTCGGCGAACACCAGACCACATCCGTAGGCTCGTCGCTGAAGTTCTGCCTGGTGGCGGAAGGAGAAGCGCAGCTTTATCCGCGCTTCGGGCCGACGAATATCTGGGATACGGCGGCAGGCCACGCCGTGGCGGTCGCCGCCGGGGCGCAGGTTCACGACTGGCAGGGTAAAACGCTGGATTACACGCCGCGTGAGTCGTTCCTGAACCCCAGCTTCCGGGTCACTATTTACTGAGTAACTGTTGCAGCAGGTTCATGACCTGCTGCACTTCTTCCTGCGTCAGGCCGCCATCTTTCGCGTACCGCACGCGCCCGTCTTTATCCAGCACTACAATTGCCGAGCTTCCCGGCTCAAGCTGCCAGGCTTTCTGGGCCACGCCGTTACTGTCAACGATAAACTGCGACCACGGATACTGCTGTTTATTGCTCTCAATGCTGTTGCGAACAAACATTCCGGTGCCGGGAATGGCGTCGTCGCTGTTCACAATCGTTGTGGTCTGGTAGCGGTCGTGCGGGAATTTCGCGGCTTTGATGGCTTCAATCAGCCCCGCATTTTTCTCTTTTGCCGAGGTGCGCCCGGCAATATGTTGCAGCACTCGCACTTTTCCAGGTAACTGCGCGCTGTTCCAGTTTTTGTAGCTAAACTGATCTTTATTCAGCATCAGCTCGCCTTTGTCGTTAATGCCGATGGGCGGCACGCGGTCGTTCTCTTTGAAGTTATGTGCCGAGGCCATTAGCGGCAGCAGCAGGCAGCTCAGCGCCAGCATTCCGCGCAGGGTCATAGGTGGCTCCTTTTTCGATTGTGCAGGTGATCGGACCACTTGGGCCCATTGCTTTTTAGCTTAATTGTTAATTTTCTGTTTTCACGCAACCACAGTGCCAGTTTGCGGGCGAACGCACAGAAACCGTTAAAAAAAGCGGCATTCTCCTGCGCTCCGTAGAGTTTTGAAAAGAAAATTCTGAAAGAATGTAATAAAAGCGTAAATAAAGTCAGGCAGAGTGGGTGCTCCCGAACTTCTGGTCTATAGTCATCTGGCAACAAATTTTGCGTCTTAATCATGATGGTCCAAATGTGGCACCACGAGGGCGTAATTCAGCAGGAGAGAACAATGAAAATTTTCCAACGTTACAACCCGCTTCAGGTGGCGAAGTACGTGAAGATCCTGTTTCGTGGACGGTTGTATATCAAGGATGTTGGCGCTTTCGAGTTCGATAAAGGCAAAATCCTCGTCCCGAAAGTGAAGGACAAACAGCACTACTCCGTCATGTCCGAAGTCAACCGTCAGGTTATGCGTCTCCAGACCGAGATGGCGTAACGACAGCGTTGTACGTATGCAGTAAGACAAACGGCCCCGATGGGGCCGTTAGTGTTTTGAGGCTCAGGCGGCGTTCTGCTCGTCTGGCAGTTTGGGCGTCAGCACACCCGGCTTGTTGTCGATGCGCGTCACCAGCAGCTGGTCGATGCGGTAGTTATCGATATCCACCACTTCAAACTTATACCCGGAGAACTTCACCGCGTCGGTGCGTTTCGGGATTTTGCGCAGCATAAACATCATAAAGCCGCCGATGGTTTCGTAGTTGCCGGACTGCGGGAACTCGTCGATATCCAGCACACGCATGACGTCATCGATCGGCGTGCCGCCGTCAATCAGCCAGGAGTTCTCGTCGCGCGCGACGATCTGCTCTTCCAGCCCCTGACCGACCAGATCGCCCATCAGCGTGGTCATCACGTCGTTCAGCGTGATAAGCCCTACCACCAGCGCATATTCGTTCATGATAACCGCGAAGTCTTCACCCGCCGTTTTGAAGCTTTCCAGCGCCTCGGAGAGCGTCAGCGTATCCGGCACGATAAGCGTGTTGCGGATCTGCACGCCGCTGGTCAGCGCCAGGCTCTGGTTGGCCAGCACGCGGTTAAGCAGGTCTTTGGAATCAACGTAACCGATGATGTGATCGATATCCTGATTACAGACCAGAAACTTGGAGTGCGGATGCTCCGCCACTTTGTTCTTCAGGCTCTGCTCATCTTCATGGAGATCGAACCAGACGATGTTTTCACGTGAGGTCATGGAGGACGGCACGGTGCGCGACTCCAGCTCAAACACGTTTTCGATAAGCTCATGCTCCTGTTTGCGCAGCACGCCCGCGAGCGCGCCAGCTTCCACCACCGCGTAGATATCATCAGAAGTGATGTCATCTTTACGCTCCATCGGCAGTTTGAAGAGGCGGAAAATCACATTCGCCATGCCGTTAAAGAACCACACCAGCGGGCGGAAGATGAACAGACAGAAGCGCATCGGGTTGATGATGCGCAAAGCCACGGCTTCAGGCGCAATCATACCGATGCGTTTCGGGGTCAGGTCGGCGAAGAGAATGAACAGGCTGGTGACGAGCGTAAAGGAGAGGATAAAGCTCACCTGCTCGGCGGCCTCAGGGGAAATAAACCGCACCAGCAGCGTGTAGAACGCCGGGGAAAACGCCGCATCGCCCACGATACCGCCAAGAATGGCGACGGCGTTCAGGCCAATCTGCACCACGGTAAAGAAGGTGCCGGGGTTTTCCTGCATCTTCAGCACCCGTTGGGCGTTGATGTTGCCGTCATCGGCCAGCAGCTTGAGTTTGATTTTACGGGAGGCGGCAAGCGAGATCTCGGAAAGCGAGAAAAAGGAGCTGACGCCAATGAGACAAAGTATCAGTAAAATACTGTTTAACATATCTTATCCAGCCATCGCCGGATCCTCGGAAGGGAAGTTGATTATTGTGTGAAAACACGGTGAATGCAGGCTGTAGAGAAGGAGGCCTGCAAATTCAAAGGGTAGTATAGCGTAAGCCCCGGCGTGGCTGCCAGAGGGCTTGCGCAACGGGTGAAGAAAGCGCCCGCCGCGTAGGGAAATTGCGGCGGGCGTAAACGGTCAGATCTCCGGTACGTTTTCGTAGCCTGTCAGCATCAGCAGCAGGTTTTCTTTGGTGCCTGCCGGGTTAAAGCTGTAATTGCCGCCCTGGCGGTCACCGCCAATGTACCAGGCGATTTCGGTTTTCCCGGCAGCCAGCGCGGCCCGCACGGCTTTATCAACATCCACGTAGCGATAGATTCGCGCGTTATCGAGATACAGAATGCCGTCAGATTTGTAGTTACACGCCGGACGATTATTCCAGTTCACCTGATGCTCATCCCACTGCGTATCGGCCGGGTAGAAAAAGATCTGATTCGCGCCTTCGCCGTTTTTCCCGCCATAAATGCGAATTTTATATTTAAACAGCGCGGCATCGGCGTCGGTATAGCCTTCAGGCAGCGGCGGGATGGAAAATTTCACCAGCGACATGACCTCTTTATTGGCGGTGCGTCCCCCGTTGCGCCAGTCATCTTGCACCTGCAGCGTCGCCTCGTCACCAAAGTTACGGCCCGGCTCCGCGCTGCTGACAAACGTATCGGCGCTGGCGCGTTGGTAACTGAACGGAATATTGGTGCCGCAGTCCATATTTTTGTTCATGCATTCTTCGGTCATAAACTGCGCCGATTGCACCGGCCAGCCATTCATGAAATCGCCGTGAGCCGTATAGATACTGCCCCATTTCTCAATACGGGTTTCGCCATCCATTTGCGGGTCCATCGACAGCTGAATTTTCGCGGTATCAAGCGAGGTAATCTGTGGCAGAACCCAGGCGACGTTCATATTCACCGTCGGGATTTTCACCGGGAACTCCGCCGGGCACGCGCCTGCGTCGTTGGTGTAGGTGGCGTTCATCCTGCCGCGTGCGGGTTTGAGGTTAACGCCATCCCAGCAGTTCGGGAACTGGATACCGATATTAAACTGCACCGCATCGCCTTTCTGGCGTAACCCGCAGACTTCACCTGCCGTATTGGTATACCCCTTGCCATTGGCGCACAGAAAGGTGATGTGCCGGTTAGGCCCGGTGCCGTAATGATCGCCCGCCAGCAGCTCAAGACCGGGCGGGAAGGGGGTCAGGGGGTAAGTATCTACACTGGTACTTTGATAGTAGGTTTTCTGGTAGGCGGGTTTGACGATTTGTCCGTCGGGCAACTTCATGGTGGGAACCCACCAGGCGGAGCTGTCCGCTTTGTTATTACAGGTATTATCCGGCTGGTTTCGCAGCCGGACATAATCGGAATAAGCGTCGGTATGGGTATTGCCAAAAAAGTCATGCAGCATGGCGTGGTTTGGCATGCCATACATCATGATGGCATCGTCGCCAGCGGTATGGTGGTAAGCACAGTCAACATCCGCCTGGGGACCGGCCCAGGCGGAAAGCGCACTAAGACCGGTCACAACCGGGATAAACGAGCGTAACAGCGTGATGAGTTTCATAGCAGTTCTCCGCAACCAGTGTCGGTTGAGGGATAGCATGGGCGCGCCGCTTAACGCCTCTCATCACTTATCACAAATCCTGATAATACAATGATTGATGAATTGTTACGCCTCGGGTGGCAGGCACACGCCGATGCCGCCGATGCCGCAATAGCCGTACGGATTTTTGTGCAGATACTGCTGGTGTTCGTCTTCGGCATAGTAAAACGGTTTGGCCGGCGCGATTTCTGTCGTGATATGGCGATAGTCGCCCGCCGCTTCCATCGCCGCGCGGAACCGTTCGAGGCTCGCCTGCGCCGCGGCCTCTTGTTCCGGCGTTAACGGGTAGATCGCCGAACGGTATTGCGTCCCGACATCATTACCCTGACGCATCCCCTGTGCCGGATCGTGGTTTTCCCAGAATACCTGCAACAGCTGTTCATAGCTGATGACTTTTGGGTCATAGACCACGCGCACCGCTTCGGCGTGCCCCGTCTGCCCGCTGCAGACTTCGCGGTAGGTCGGGTTTGGCGTATAACCGCCGGTGTAGCCTGCCGCGGTGCTGTAGACGCCCGGCAGCGCCCAGAAGAGTCTCTCCACGCCCCAGAAGCAGCCCATCGCGAATAACGCCACTTCCATTCCCTCCGGCACATTGGTCATTGAGTGTCCGGTCACGGTATGCAACGCTGCCACCGGCATACGGGTGTTACGCCCCGGCAGAGCCTCTTCTTCGGTAATCATTTGTTTCTTATCAAAAAAACTCATAGGGCCGACCTCCTGAAAAATGTTAAGCGTGCAAATTCTCGCCTGCGGTTGTCACGAAGCGGCTCTTTGCCCACAATAAACCTCTTAAATGCGACTAAATTAAACATAAGAAATATTTGGGTGATCGTCTTCATTTCAACTCCATTTACCGGAGTTTTGTCAGGCCGCGGAGCGGCATCAGGTTTCCTCCCGGGAGTGGGAATAAGGGATATTCAGGAGAAAACGTGCCATTAATCCGTAACTTGTGCTGGGCCACGCTGCTGGTGGCGGGCGCCTCGACCGCTGCGCCTGTCCGTTTGCAGGTGGAAGGGTTGACCGGCGCGCTACAAAAAAACGTCCGCGCTCAGCTTTCCACGATTCAGACGGATGAGGTCACGCCGGACCGCCGCTTTCGCGCGCGCGTCGATGACGCCATCCGCAACGGGCTGAAAGCGCTGGGCTACTACGAACCGACCATTGATTTCGAACTGCGCGAACCGCCGCCGGGCGGGCGTCGCCAGGTGTTGCTGGCGCGGGTTAACGCGGGCAAACCGGTGCTTATCGCCGGAACGAATGTGATTCTGCGCGGCGGCGCGCGCGACGATAAAGAGTATCTGGCGCTGCTGAAAAAGCGTCCCGCCATCGGCACCGTGCTGAACCATAACGACTACGACAGTTTCAAAAAAGGGCTGACCAGCTTGGCGCTGCGTCGGGGCTATTTCGACAGCGAATATAAAAAAAGCCAGCTTGGCGTTTCGGTGGAGCGTCGCGAGGCGTTCTGGGATATCGATTACGACAGCGGGCAGCGCTACCGCTTCGGCGATGTCACCTTCAGCGGCTCGCAGATCCGCGAAGAGTATCTGCAAAACCTGGTGCCGTTTAAAAAGGGCGATTATTACCAGTCAAGCGACGTAGCAGAGCTGAGCCGCCGTTTATCCGCCACCGGCTGGTTTAACTCGGTCGTCGTGGCGCCGGAATTTGAAAAATCCCGTAAGACCAAAGTGCTGCCGCTGCGGGGCGTGGTCTCGCCGCGCATTAAAAATACCGTCGAAGTGGGCGCGGGGTACTCCACTGACGTCGGTCCGCGTCTCAAAGCGAACTGGCGCAAACCGTGGATCAATTCTTACGGCCATAGCCTGACCACCTCGACCAGTATCTCCGCGCCGGAGCAGCAGCTTGATTTCAGCTATAAAATGCCGCTGCTGAAGAACCCGCTGGAGCAATATTATCTGGTGCAGGGCGGCTTTAAGCGCACCGATCTCAACGACACCGAAGCCGACTCCACCACGCTTGCCGTCTCCCGCTACTGGGATCTCTCCAGCGGCTGGCAGCGCGCCATTAACCTGCGCTGGAGTCTGGATCACTTTACCCAGGCCAACGTCACCCATACCACGATGCTGCTCTATCCGGGCGTGATGCTAAGCCGCACTCGCTCACGCGGCGGCCTGATGCCGACGTGGGGCGATTCACAGCGCTATTCCATTGACTACTCTGACTCCGCCTGGGGCTCTGACGTCGATTTCGTCGTCCTGCAGGCGCAAAACGTCTGGATACGCACGCTCTATGACAAACATCGCTTTGTGGCGCGCGGCAACCTCGGCTGGATAGAAACCAACGACTTTGAGCGCGTGCCGCCGGACCTGCGCTTCTTCGCGGGCGGCGACCGCAGCATCCGCGGTTATAAATATAAATCTATCTCTCCTAAAGATGACGACGGCAAGCTGACCGGCGCCTCGAAACTCGCTACCGGCTCGCTGGAATACCAGTACAACGTGACCGGCAAATGGTGGGGCGCGGTGTTTGTCGATTCCGGTGAAGCCGTCAACGACATCAAGCAAAGCAATTTCAAAACCGGCGCGGGCGTCGGGGTGCGCTGGCAGTCGCCGGTCGGGCCGATCAAGCTCGATTTCGCGGTGCCCGTTGGCGACAAAGAGGAGCATGGTTTGCAGTTTTACATCGGTCTGGGGCCTGAATTATGAGTCGTATGAAAAAAATCAGCCTCGCCGTTCTGGCCGTTGTCGTGCTGCTTATCGCAACCGTTGGCTTTCTGGTGGGCACCACCACGGGTTTACACCTGGTTTTCAACGCCGCTAACCGCTGGGTGCCGGGGCTGGATATTGGCCGCGTCACGGGCGGCTGGCGTGACCTGACTATCACCTCGCTGCGCTACCAGCAGCCGGGCGTGGATGTTAACGCTGGCGAAATTCATCTTTCCGTGAAGCTCGCCTGCCTGCGCGACAGCAGCCTGTGCGTGAATGATTTCTCGCTGAAAGATATCAACGTGGTCGTCGATACCAAAAAAATGCCGCCTGCGGAGAAAGTGGAAGAAGAAGAGAGCGGGCCGCTTGATCTCTCCACGCCGTACCCGATTACGCTGAGCCGGGCGGCGCTGCATAACGTCAATATCAAAATCGACGATACGCTGGTGTCGGTGATGGATTTCAGCTCGGGGCTGGCCTGGGAAGACCGCAATCTGACGCTCAAACCGACCTCGTTACAGGGGCTGCTCATCGCGCTGCCCAAAGCGGCGGATGTGGCGCAGGAGGAGGTGATCGAGCCGAAGGTGAATAACCCGCAGCCGCAGGAGAAACCGCTCGGCGAGACGCTGCGTGAGCTGTTCGCTAAACCTGTGCTGCCGGAGATGGCCGACGTGCATCTGCCGCTCAACCTGACAGTGGAAAATTTTCACGGCGAGCAGCTACGCCTGACTGGCGACACCGATATTACGGTCAGCAATCTGCTGGTGAAAATCAGCAGCGTGGATGGCGTCACGAAGCTCGACACGCTGGATATCGATTCGAATCAGGGCACGGTTAACGCCACCGGCAGCGCGGAGCTGCGCAACAACTGGCCGGTCGATATTACGCTTAACAGCACGCTGAACGTGGAGCCGCTCAAGGGCGAGAAAGTGAAGCTCAAAGTGGGCGGCGCGCTGCGCGACCAACTGGAGTTCGGCGTCAATCTCTCCGGCCCGGTGGATGTGGTGCTGCGCGGGCAGACGAAACTTGCCGAAGCGGGCTTGCCGCTCAATCTGGATATTACCAGCGAGCAGCTCTACTGGCCGCTCACTGGCCCGAAACAGTATCAGGCTGACGATCTTAAACTGAAGCTTTCCGGCAAAATGACCGACTACGCACTGTCGTTCCGTACCGCCGTGAAAGGCGATCAGCTGCCGCCTGCCACCATTACGCTTGACGGCAAAGGCAATGAACAGCAGATCAACATCGATAAGCTGGATGTCGCGGCGCTGCAGGGCCACACCACGCTGACCGCGTTGCTCGACTGGCAGCAGGCCATCAGCTGGCGCGGCGAACTGGTGCTGAAAGGCATTAACACTGCCAAACAGTACCCGGAGTGGCCGTCGAAGCTTGACGGGCTGATGAAGCTGCGCGGCAGCCTCTATGGCGGCACCTGGCAGCTTGACGTGCCGGAGCTGAAGCTTGCGGGCAACGTTAAGCAGAATAAGGTGAAGGTCGACGGGCAGCTTAAGGGCAACAGCTATCTTCAGTGGACCATCCCCGGCCTGCATCTGGAATTAGGGCGCAATAAAGCGGACGTGAAGGGCGAGCTGGGCGTTAAAGAGCTGGCGCTGGACGCCACGATTGACGCGCCGGCGCTGGATAACGCGCTACCGGGGCTTGGCGGTACAGCGAAAGGGCTGGTGAAAATCCGCGGTAACGTCGAGGCGCCGGAACTCAACGCCGATGTCACTGCGCGCAACCTGCGCTGGCAGGAACTTTCCGTCGCGCAGGTGCGCCTGCTTGGCGATGTGAAATCCACCGATCAGATCGGCGGCTCGCTGGATCTGCGCGTTGAGCGTCTGGTGCAGGGCGATATCAACCTGCGGCTGATTACGCTCGCCGCCAAAGGCAATGAAAAGTCACACCAGATGGCGCTGCGCGTGCAGGGCGAGCCGGTCTCCGGGCAGCTCGACCTGCGTGGCAGCTTTGACCGTCAGGCGATGCGCTGGCGCGGCGAGATTGATAATACGCGCTTCGCCACGCCAGTCGGCCCATGGGCGCTAAGCCGCGCGCTGACGCTCGACTACCGCGGGCAGGAGCAGAAAATCGCCATCGGCCCGCACTGCTGGCGTAACCCGAACGCCGAGCTCTGCGTTCCGCAAACCATCGATGCGGGCGCGACTGGCCGGGCGCAGGTGAATCTCAACCGTTTCGATCTGGCCATGATCAAACCGTTTATGCCGGAAGAGACGCAGGCGAGCGGGCTTTTCACCGGTAAAGCGGATGTCAGCTGGGATACCACAAAAGAAGGGCTGCCGCAGGGACAGGTGCAGCTCGCCGGGCGCGGGGTTCGCGTGACGCAACTGGTGAACGGCAATCCGCTGCTGGTGGCGTTCGACACGCTGAACCTGAACGCGGAGTTGCGTAATAACCGTGCGCGGCTCAACTGGCTGATTCGTCTCGCTAATAATGGCCAGTTCGACGGTGATATTCAGGTGGCGGACCCACAGGAGCGCCGCAATCTTTCCGGGAATATCAATATTCGTAATTTCTCGCTCGCTATCGCCAACCCGGTCTTTTCGCGCGGCGAGAAAGCGGCGGGTATTCTGAGCGCGAACCTGCGGCTCGGCGGCGATGCCCGCCAGCCGCAACTGTTCGGCCAGATGCAGCTTAACGGTGTGGATATCGAGGGTAACTTTATGCCGTTCGATATGCAGCCGAGCCAGCTTGCCATGAACTTCAATGGCATGAGCTCGACGCTGCAGGGCGTGGTGCGCACGAAGCAGGGCGAAATCGCGCTGAACGGTAACGCCGACTGGAGCCAGATCGATAACTGGCGCGCCCGAGTGGCGGCGCGCGGCAGCCGCGTGCGGATCACCGTGCCACCGATGGTGCGCCTGGACGTTTCGCCGGATGTGGTGCTGGAGGCGACGCCAAGCCTGATTACGCTTGATGGCCGCGTGGATGTGCCGTGGGCGCGCATCGTGGTGCACGATCTGCCGGAAAGCGCGGTGGGCGTCTCCAGTGATGAAGTTCTGCTCGATGAAAATCTGAAACCGGAAGAGGAGCAGCACGCTTCCATTCCGATCAATAGTAATCTCATCGTTCACGTTGGGAACAACGTGCGGATAGATGCTTTTGGGCTGAAGGCGCGTCTCACCGGCGATCTGAAAGTCGCGCAGGATAAACAGGGGCTGGGCCTGAACGGGCAGATTAATATTCCGGAAGGGCGCTTCCACGCTTACGGCCAGGATCTGCTGGTGCGTAAGGGTGAGCTGCTGTTCTCCGGTCCGCCGGACCGGCCACTCCTGAATATCGAGGCGATCCGTAACCCTGACGCCACCGAAAACGATGTAATCGCTGGCGTGCGCGTAACTGGCGAAACCGACGAGCCGAAGGTGGAAGTCTTCTCCGACCCGGCAATGTCGCAGCAGGAGGCGCTCTCTTATCTCCTGCGCGGGCAGGGGCTTGAGAGTGGCCAGAGCGACAGCGACGCCATGACGTCTATGCTGATTGGCCTGGGGGTTGCACAAAGTGGTCAGGTTGTGGGTAAAATCGGCGAGACGTTTGGCGTAAGCAATCTGGCGCTGGACACCGAAGGGGTGGGCGATTCCTCCCAGGTGGTGGTCAGTGGCTATGTACTGCCGGGTCTCCAGGTGAAATACGGCGTGGGCATTTTTGACTCGCTGGCGACGCTCACGCTAAGGTATCGCCTGATGCCTAAGCTATATCTGGAAGCGGTGTCTGGCGTAGATCAGGCACTTGATGTGCTCTATCAGTTTGAGTTTTAGCAATGCGAATATTTGTCTACGGCAGTTTACGACGCAAACAAGGCAACAGCCACTGGATGACCAACGCCCAGTGGCTGGGCGATTATGACATCGAAAACTACCAGCTCTTCAGCCTGGGGCATTACCCTGGGGCAGTGCCAGGCGAAGGCTCGGTAGTCGGCGAAGTGTATCGCATCGATGCCACAACGCTTGCGGAGCTGGATGCGTTGCGCACCGCGCGCGGTGAATATAAACGCCAGCTTATCCAGACGCCGTACGGCAGCGCCTGGATGTATGTTTACCAACGACCAACTGAAGGGCTGACCCGCATCGAAAGCGGCAACTGGCTCGACAGGTAAAATCGTTCTTCCTCGAAAACCACGCTTCGGCGTGGTTTTTTATTATTGGTAATATTTTTAAATATATTTTAAGGAAAGGATTATCAATAAATCTGGTGATTGTTTTTAAATAGAAAAAAACTGGGTTTTTATCTGATTTTTTTCTTATGGCTATATTTCTTCATTATGCCCTTTTTATGCGGGTATCAATGCCTTAGATGGTGGTTTTATGTATGCTTTCGGCTATTCTTTTTTTAGAATTTATATATGTTGCTGCATCCCATCCTGAAATTTAAAATTCTCGCCAATTCAAGAGCTGGTAAATATAAAATACTCCATACATTGATTTGGTGAATTTTATAAATACGGCTCTTGAATAGTCTGTAAGGAATCGTTTTTATTTACTCAAGGAAATAACATGAAATTCAGCAAGGTTTCTCTGGCAGCGGCAATGGGATTAATGCTGGCGGCAGGCATGGCGAACGCACAAGATCAGGGCCACGGAAAAGTCACTTTCACCGGTTCTATCATCGATGCACCGTGCTCCATTCATCCTGACAGCATCGATCAGACTGTCGGCATGGGGCAGATTTCTAACGTTGCGCTGAAAGCAAACGGCAACACCGGTACTTCCGTACCGCGCAACTTTGAAATCAAACTGGAAAACTGCGATGTCAGTACGCTGAAAACCGTAAAAACCACGTTTACCGGCGCAGAAGGGGCAACTGACGGCTCTCTGGGCATCACCGGTACCGCTAAAGGCGCCAGCATTATCCTGACCAACGGCGACGGCCAGCAGCTCAAACTTGGCGAAGCGTCTGCAGCGCATCAGCTGCAGGAAGGCAACAACACGCTGCTGTTTTCTGCTTATCTGCAGGGTGATGGCGCATCTGCAACCATCGTCCCGGGTGATTTTACTGCTGTCGCAGACTTTACGCTGGCTTACCAGTAAGTCTGGTGCCACCGGGCTGCATATGTCCGCTCAGGCGGGCGTATGATTTTTCGCTTCCAGAGACGGACTTCATGACCAGATTAACGTGTTATGCGATAGCGCTGACCCTCGGAATCGCTACTGCTGCCACACAGGCGTCACCGTCGGCCAGACCTGCTTCAGAATTTGATATCGGCTTGAATGGCCGCGTAAATATGCAAGGCGCGATCGTTTCAAAAGCCTGCGATATCGCCATGGAAAGTCGCTATCAGTCTATCGAAATGCCAGATGAATCTGTCAATGTGATTAAACGTGCGGGTGAAGGTGTCGCAATGCCATTTTCCATTCACCTGGTAAATTGCACCTTTGATACTGGCGAGCCGGACAGCGCACCATGGCAGTTTTTGCAGGTCACCTTTGACGGCGCGGACGATGACGGATTATTCAAAATCACGGGCGAGGCTGGTGGCGTTGCGTTAGCGATTGAGAGCAAAAACGGAAAAGAGATTCACCCGGGTCAACCACTGCCTTATACGGAAATCTCCACCGAAGATATTAAGCTGGATTACGAATTACGCTTGAAAACAACGCATGACGAGTTAAAACCCGGCGCCTATTCGTCAATAATTAAATATCGCATTGATTATTTTTAAATACCGCTGTTCTTCAGTCTTAATTTAATAATAGAGGCAGAGATTGCCCGTAAACAAACCGGCGAAAGGGATATGGCCAGATCACACAATAAACAAGCCTCTCTATCAAAACTGATTGTGCCGTCAGCATTGGCTTTATGCATCTGCGCGTGTTTACGGACAGCGGCAATAGCCGCAGACGATATTCAGTTTAATACCGATGTGCTTGACGTAAAAGATAAGCAAAATATCGATCTTAGCCGTTTTTCAAAGCGCGGTTATATTATGCCGGGCGATTACGGATTTAAAATTAAAGTTAACCAAAACGAACTGGAAGAGCAGACGGTCAGTGTTTTTGCTGCCGAAAATGATAAAAACCAGTCACTGGTTTGCTTTACGCCGGACCAGATCAAAAAATTTGGCTTTAAAGAAAAGTACCTCGGGCAATTTAAAGTCTGGCATAACGGCCAGTGTGTCGATATCACGGCATTAAAAGGCGTTGAAGTCACACCGGACCTTGGCAACAGTATGCTGATGATAAGCGTACCCCAGGCTTATCTGGAATATACCTCCGATAACTGGGTGCCGCCGTCAATGTGGGATAACGGTATTCCCGGCGTTATCGCGGATTACAACGTCAACGCCCAGACGCGCCATAACGAAGGGCGTGAAGGCGGTGACGATAACTCGGTGTCCGGCAATGGTACGTTTGGCGCCAATATGGGGCCGTGGCGTCTGCGTGCAGACTGGCAGACCAACTATGACGATCGCTCAGGTAGCAGCGGTCAGAAAAAGTGGACGTGGAGCCGGTTCCAGATGTACCGCGCGCTGCCCAAAATGGGCGCGAAGCTGACTGTCGGCGAAGACTACATGAATTCAGATATGTTCGACAGCGTGCGTTACACCGGCGCAAGCGTCGTGTCTGACGACAATATGTTGCCGCCAAACCTGCGCGGTTACGCGCCGGAGGTGACCGGTGTAGCGAAGACTAACGCCAAAGTCACCATTTCGCAGCAAGGCCGTGTTATTTATGAAACGCAGGTCGCGGCAGGCCCGTTTGCCATTCAGGATCTCAATAACTCAGTCTCCGGGGCGTTGGATGTGCGTGTTCAGGAACAGGATGGCTCGGTACAGGAATATAAAGTCAATACGGCTTCTATTCCTTATCTGACAAGACCTGGCAGCCTGCGTTACAAAATGTATGCCGGCAGACCAAGCACTTACGATCACCATAGCGAAGGCAGTGGTTTTGGTTCGGGCGAATTTTCATGGGGTATCAGCAACGGTTGGTCGCTTTATGGCGGTCTTGTGGCGAGCCGCAATTATCTGGCCACGGCGTTGGGTGTCGGCCGCGATCTGATGGCGCTGGGTGCGCTGGCGTTCGATATTACCCGCTCCGGCGCGAAGCTCGATAACGGTGAAGACCGGCATGGTCAGTCTTATCGCCTGAGTTATTCGAAGCGTTTCGATGACACAGGAAGTCAGGTGACATTTGCGGGTTATCGCTTCTCCGAAAAAGACTTCATGAGCTTTAACGATTATCTGAATTACCGTGCAGATAACGGCAGCTTTATGCAGAGCAAAGAGATGTACACCATCTCCTTTAATCAGCAGTTTGAAAGTATCGGGCTTAGCGCTTATCTGAACTATTCACACCAGACTTACTGGAGTAACCCGGCGGAAGATCGCTATAGCCTGTCGCTGTCTCGCTATTTCGATATCGGGAAAATGAAAAATATCAGCGCGTCGCTGACGGCGTACCGTAACAAATTCAACGGCGAAAACGATGATGGTATGTATGTCTCCGTCTCTATGCCGATGGGCGATACCGGTACGCTGGGACTTAACTCATCCTATGACGCCGACAATAACAGCCATAGCCTGAGTTATTTCAACCGGCTGGATAACGGCGATAACTATCGTATTGCCGCAGGCGGCAGCAATGATGGCGGTAACCTGAGCGGTTATTACGATCACCCCGGAGACCTGGCAGAGGTCAGCGGCAACGTTGATTACCAGCACGGTCAATACAGTTCGGCCGGGTTATCACTGCGCGGCGGGATGACGGCGACGGCGAAAGGCGCGGCATTACATCGCACTAACGTGATCGGCGGGACGCGCGTTCTGCTCGACACCGGTGACGCCGCGGATATCCCGGTACAGGGTTATGCCAATGCGACGACCACCAACCATTTCGGTAAAGCGGTAATCACAGACGTGAGTGATTACAGCAAAAATAGCCTGAGCATTGATATTAACCATCTGCCAGAAGATGCCGAAGCGTCTGCCTCGGTGGTTCAGGCAACGCTCACCGAAGGCGCCATTGGCTATCGCAAATTTAATGTGATTTCAGGCCTGAAAGCGATGGCGATTATCCGCCTTGCGGATGGAACTTACCCGCCGTTCGGTGCCAGCGTGCTCAATGCGGAAAATCAGGAAATTGGCATCGTCAATGATGAGGGCCAGGCATACCTGAGCGGTTTGCAACCGGGCCACCAGTTAAGGGTTAGCTGGAATGGCAATGTGCAATGCGCCGTCACCCTGCCGAAAAATCTTCAGGGAACAAGCCAGAACGAAAATCTGCTGCTGCCGTGCCGCTAAGGCGCGGCGGTTAACCGATTAACTTAACAGGTCATTAATTATGTTAACCATGAATAAAACCATATTTGCCGCCGCGCTGGCGCTGTCTGGCGTAATGGCAACTCAACAAGCTTTTGCGGCCATCGCGCTCGATCGCACCCGCGTAGTTTATAACGGCGAAGAGAAATCCATCAGCCTGAGCATCAGCAATGAAAACAAGAACCTGCCTTATCTTGCCCAGGCCTGGATTGAAGATGCGCAAGGGAACAAAATTACCTCGCCGTTGAATGTGCTGCCCCCTGTGCAGCGCGTAGAAGCGGGCGCGAAAAGTCAGGTGAAAGTGCAAGCTTCGCCAGCGATTGCGTCGTTGCCGCAAGACAGAGAAACGCTTTTTTATTTCAACCTGCGTGAAATTCCGCCGCGCAGCAATAAACCGAACACGCTGCAAATTGCTCTGCAGACCCGCATCAAACTGTTTTACCGTCCGAAAGCTATCGCGCTCGATAAAACGCAGGCGGCGCAGGGCGACTGGGTGGAAAAAGTCACGCTGACGCGCCAGGGCGATAAATTTATGGTCAATAACCCGACGCCTTATTTCCTGACCATTGTCGAAGGCGCTACTGGCGTCAAAGGGAAAACGGTGGGCTTTGAGCCTGTGATGGTGAGCCCGAAATCCAGCGCGACGATTGAAGCGTCTGCTGCCGCTTTTGGTAATAACCCGGTGCTGACGTATGTGAATGATTACGGCGGACGCCCGCACCTGCAGTTCGCCTGTAGCGGAACGACCTGCACAGCGAAATTGCTGAAAGATCAAAACTAATCAGCCACGGGAAACCAATGTGATGAAAAGGATGACTCAACTTATGGCGCTCGGCGCGGCGCTCTGTGTCATACCGCCTGTGTTTGCTGATGAACCGGTTTCAGCCGATGGCGGTACGCTCTATGTGCATGGGGCTTTGCGTGAAAATACCTGTCGACTGGAGATGGATTCCGCGTGGCAGGACGTCGATCTTGGCAATATCACCCGCGCGGATGTGAACCTTGTGGGCAAAATGACGAAGCCGATTCCGGTGACGCTCTATCTGCGTGACTGTCCGGAAATCCCGACTCGCAGTGCGAATATCACGCCGCTGACGCACACCCGCAGTACACAGCAGCCAGCGTACCAGGCGCGCTTTTTGGCTGCGACCGATACGCTGAGGCCGGAGCTTATCAAAGTGACGGGCGCATCCGGCATCGGGTTGCGGTTGAAAGACAGTAGCGGGCAAACCGTGAACATGGGGCAGCAGGGAGACACCGTTTTGCTCAACCCAGGCCAGGATAGCGTGACCTATACGCTGCAGGTCGAGCGTACCAATGCGCCATTAGTTCCGGGCTCTTATCATGCACTGATCCATTTCAGCATGATGTATCAGTGAAAATGATAATTTCCCAGGTGAGGTGTTATATGAAAAAGGTTAGATTTTATTTTTTCTGCTTTTTCGGTTTTTTTATTGTAAGCCTCTACTCTTCGTCTGTTTTTGCCTCATGTTGGCTCGATAAAAATGAGACTATGCTTGCTCATCATTTCGACTTTGGAAATATTGTCGTTCCGCCGAATGCCCCTGTAGGTACGGTACTGGCCTCACAAGCAAAAGGGAATAACGGTGATGTTAATATCCACTGTGATACTGGCGGCACAATTCATTATTGGCTTAACCCACCGTGGGTAACCCCCACAAGTATTGATAATACCTATGCAACTAATATACCTGGCGTCGGCATCAGGGTGGGGGCTCGTGGTGGAGACTGGTGGCTCTCTCCTATTGATGGGCACCCTGCAATAATAGGTCCATCGATGAGAATTATGACTGGCTATATTGAGTTTTCAATTATTAAAACGGCTGAGGTGACCTCTGGCGGCAGCCTTGATACGGGTTTTGTGGGATATATTGTAGATGATTTTGGCACCCACGCTGTTGAAGTGTGGCTCAATAACGCATCAATTTCTGTACCCGCATGTAATTTGAATGATGGCAAACCCATTGATGTTGATTTTGGTAGCGCTATAGCCACAACTGACGTAGCAAGCGGAAAAATTGAAAGAACCATTGATTATAAACTTACTTGTAGCTACGACAATTACGGCCTTAAGGTTCGAATATTAGGCACAGGAGCGGCATTTAATAATGACCTTCTCCAGACAAACATTAATGAACTGGGTATTAAATTCAAAGCGGATGGAATAGATTTTCCACTTAACACCGAATTTAATTTTGCTTCTGCCGCCGCGAAACCTGTGCTGAAAGCGATATTAACCCAACAAGCTGGCTCACACTTGCCTGCCGGCGATTTTACAGCCAGTGCAACGATGAGAGTGGAATATCAATGAAGCATTTTCTGCGTGCGGTATGTTTTGCGTCGGCGGCTTACGTGGCTTATTCGGTCGCTGCCGAGGATGCAAATATGTCTTTTCACGGAACTTTGGTAGCGCCTCCTTGCACTATCAGTAATGAACAGACGATCGAGGTAACGTTTGGCGACTATCTGGCCATCGAAAAAATTGATGGTACTCACTATCTGCAGCCAGTGAATTACAACGTCGTCTGCGCAGCAGGCTATACGCCAAATAATCTCGCTATCGTAATAGAGACGGCAAGCCCGACCTCATTCGATGAATCAGCGATTCAGACCAGTAAAACGGACCTGGGTCTCCATATTCTGGTGAATGGGTTGCCGGTGACCTTTGGACAACGTGTCGCTATTACTGACATTGGCACGCCGCCCCTGATTCAGGCGGTACCGGTACAGTCGGGTAATGTCATGCTGACTGCCGGTGCATTTGAAGCATCGATGACGCTGCGCGTCGATTATATGTGAGGAAGTTTATGAAAAGCTCTGCTCTGTTGACTGTCTCGCTAATAGCATTAGCTTTATTTAATTATGTTGAGGCAGCAGATAACGTGCATTTTTCGGGCGCACTGGTTGCAGAGTCCTGCACACTTCCGGAAAGCGACCAGGATATTCATCTCGATTTTGGTACGGTAACTGAAAAGGCCCTTTATCAATATCATCGTACCAAAAGCCAGCCATTTACGATTCATTTAGAAAATTGTAATCCGGCCATCGCCGGAACGGTAAATATTACTTTTGAAGGCACGGCAGACAGCGAATTAACCGATTCACTCTCGTTGGATGCGGGAAGTACTGCTCAAGGCGTAGCTATCGGCCTGGAAAGAATGGATGGCACACCACTGCCGATCAACAAACCGACGCCTTATTTCCAGCTGACTAGTGGTAATAACCCGCTTACTTTTAATGCTTATATACAGGCGCAGCCATCAGTAATAACAAATGAATCTTTGAAAGTGGGTGACTTTACCGCCACCAGCAGTTTTGTGCTGGATTATCAGTAAGCTTTATTTATAAAAGAGATGGGGTATTTATAAAATTTAAATTTTATAGAAACTAACATAACTTTCATACAGAAAGGCTGAGCCTCCTTAAAAAGAGATCGTAATCGGTTTTTTTGGCTTTTTATTAATATATTATAAAGCATAGCCATAACCTTTTAATAAACGTCTACAGGATATGCTTTTCAGTCAGCAATAAAAGGAAAGGCGGGGCTTTCCTTTTTCTCTGATTAAATTAGAACACTATGACACCTTTATTTTCCGTTATCCCTCTGTTTATTCTGACGTTGTTTTATATTGCCAACTCTGGCGGTTACGGTATCGCGCTGCCTTTTAATCTGACTTTCCTGTGCTGGTTGGGGAGCCTTGTGATGCTGCTCATCTGGAGGTACAGAAAAGGCGATGCAGATCGCCAGCCATTGTTGTTAGCGGGTGGGTTGTTACTTCTGGTATCCGGCTTTATGCAGGTAAAGGAAAATCCCGGCGTATGGGTGCTGCTGGGTGCTGTCTTTCTGTGGCAGGGCCAGCGGCATCTGTCATTCACATCACGCTACAGGCGTACGATTCTGGTGGTTGTATTTGTGCTGGCGCTCGGCCAGACAACGGTGAGCCTGCTTCAGGTTTTCTGTCCACCTCTCGCCATGCGGCTTTATGAATATGACTGGCTGCGTAATCACGGCCGCCCTTATGGTATTTTCCAGCAGGTGAATCTGCTCGCGAGTTTTCTGGCCTCCGGCATCGGCTGCGGTTTTTTGCTGCTAATGCAACAACGGCTGCGCAGGAACGTGCTGCTGTGTACCGCCGGGTTGAGCCTGCTGACGTTTGTACTGGTGCTGAATCAGTCCCGCGCCGGAGCCATTGGTGCGTTATTGATTGTGCTCTGCCTCGCAGCCCTGCTATGGCGTCAGCATCCGGCACGCAGCGCGGCGGCGTTAACGCTCATGATAATAAGCGCGGCCTCAGCCTGGTACATCACGCAGCATACGACGGTGCTGGTCAACGGCGTGCCATATTCGCTGGCACGCAGTTATGGTGAATCGACACGCGAACGCTGGCAGATGCTGTGTATTACCTGGCATATGATTATGTTGCATCCCTGGGCTGGCTGGGGATACGGCACCTTTGAATATGCGTTCAGCCGCTTTGTGCTGGCGCACCCGGAATATGGTTACACCTATTCCAGCATCGTCACTCACCCCCATAACGAACTGCTTTACGCCTGGTTCCAGGGCGGTGTGGTGGCGCTGTCGGGGATGTTATTGCTCTTCGCGGGTTGGGTGAAAATAGTAATGAGCGCCTGGCGGCAGGGCCGTGTGCAGTCAGGCTACGCGCTGCTGATTATTCCGCTGCTGGTGCATCTTAATCTGGAGTATCCGTTTTACCAGTCGTTTGTACACTTCGGGTTGTTTATCCTGCTGCTGCGCCTCGGCATTATCGATAAACCGCATTGCCAGACACAGCGCGCAAAGCTGAGCTTGCGCGTCACCATCGCTGCTGCGGCGGCTGCGCTGATGGCCTTTAGCCTGACGGCGCTCTACGCCGGTTATCAGCTCACGATGTTTGAGCGCGGCCATCTGGCGAATTAACCGCGCCCTGCGCCGTGGTATTTCGCGCTGCAGGGCGAACGGGCAGAATTTGATGAAAACGTGTCACGCCTGATCGACTACAACCGCACCCATAACAGCGCCGATCTCGACACATTTATGTCCTGGGCTGCGCGCTACTCGCTACGTCATAACGACAAAAATGTCTGGCAGAGCATGATCGTGATTACGCAATCAAGAGGCGATAACGTCACCATCGCCCGTCTGCGCGCGCAGTACAATCGCCTGTTTCCTGTTGTTCAAACCAGCGATTCGCCGTAAATCTGTGCTGTCATAAAACTGCCATAAAAGTTTTAGCGTGACTAATTAACTACTTAACTACTGCTACCATTTCCGCGTGTTTCCACCCCATAAAGCTCGTATGTCGCAGGCCGATAGATCCGAAGCGCCCCTTTCAGGCGTGCCTACACCATGGGAAACAGAGTATGAAATTAAACCACCTGACAATCGGGCAACGACTCGGTCTGCTGGCGGCGTTACTGCTTGTCGCGGTGCTGTTTATCGGCATTCGTGGCCTGACTATCAACGCCGACGGGCTTGAGCAAAACAACAACATTATGGCCACGGAAAAGGTGATAGCAGAGAGCATCGACACCGCGCGGAATGCGCAGGTGCAGTTCAAAATCCAGGTACAGGAGTGGAAAAACACCCTGCTGCGCGGCACGCAGGGGCAGGCGGCGTTTGATAAATATAAAGCCGCGTTTGTCGATCAGAGTGACAAAACCCAGGCGCTGTTAAACCGCCTTGCCACACTTCTGCCGCAGCTTGGCATGAGCGTGGACGAAGTACACCAGACCATCGCGCTGCATGAGGGGCTGGAAAAGAGCTATCTGGCGGCGATTGCGCAATACAATATCGCCGACCCGACGAGCGCCCAGCATGTCGATAAGCTGGTGAGCGGTATCGACCGCGAGCCGACCCGGATGATTGATGACGTCGTCGCGAAAACGCTGAAGCAGGCGGATGCGCTGACCCGTCAGACCGAGGCGCGCAACCTGGCGCAGTATCAGCAGACCCGCACGATGCTGCTTATTACGATGGCGCTGACGCTTATCGCGAGCATTCTGATCACCTTCTGGCTGGTGCGCAGCATCACGCGCCCGCTGGCGCAGGCCGTGATTATTGCTCGTAACGTCGCCGCCGGTGATTTGCAGACCGCGATCACCGTCAGCGGCCGCGATGAAACCGCAGAGCTGATGAGTGCGCTCCAGGAGATGAACGTCAACCTGACCCGCATCGTGGCGGGCGTGCGCAACGGCACCGAAACCATCGCCACTGCGTCGACCCAAATTGCCACCGGCAGCCGTGAGCTCTCGGCGCGCAACGAAGCGCAGGCGAGCGCGCTGGAAGAGACCGCGGCTTCGATGGAAGAGCTGACGTCGGTGGTGAAAAACAACGCTGAGAACTCGCGCTTTGCGAGCGATATCGCGCGCGATGCCTGCCAGGTGGCCGGGCAGGGTGGCGAAGTGGTTGAGCGCGTGGTGCAGACCATGAGCGAAATCCACCAGTTCTCTACCGAAATCAGCAACATCATTAGCGTTATTGATGGCATCGCCTTCCAGACCAATATTCTGGCGCTCAACGCGGCGGTCGAAGCGGCGCGCGCGGGCGCGGAAGGACGCGGCTTTGCGGTCGTGGCGGCGGAAGTCCGCGCGCTGGCGCAGCGTTCCAGCTCGGCGGCGCAGGATATCCGTAACCTGATTGACCGTTCCGTGAGCCGTATCGCCGAGGGCAACAGTCTGGTGAAAGGCGCAGGCAGCGCGATGGAAGATATCCTGAAAAGCGTGCAGCGCGTGAGCGAGCTGGTGGAAACCATTTCGATGGCGAACCGCGAGCAGAGCACCGGTATCGATCAGGTTAATATTGCCGTGACGCAGATGGACGCCTCGACGCAGCAGAATGCCGCGCTGTCGCAGGAGTCCGCCGCGGCGGCGCAGTCGATGCAGTATCAGGCCGAGAAGCTGCTGGATTCCGTCAGCGTCTTCCGTCTGGCGGCGCACCGGGACGAAGCGCTGGCGTAACGCCCATAAAAAAACACCGCCTTCGGGCGGTGTTTTTTCATTCGCGGCGAATTACTTCTTCGCGCGTTCGAAAGAGGCGCGGATCTCTTCTTTAGCGGCTTCGGCGTTATCCCAGCCTTCCACTTTAACCCACTTGCCTTTTTCCAGATCTTTGTAGTGTTCAAAGAAGTGGGTGATCTGCGCTTTCAGCAGTTCCGGCAGATCGTTCACGTCTTTGATGTGATCGTACTCTTTAGAGAGCTTGGTGTGCGGTACCGCAACCAGTTTGGCGTCTTCGCCAGACTCGTCGGTCATTTTCAGTACGCCAACCGGACGGCAGCGGATCACAGAGCCAGGCTGCAGCGGGTACGGCGTCGGGACCAGCACGTCAACCGGGTCACCGTCCAGAGACAGGGTGTGGTTGATGTAGCCGTAGTTGCACGGATAGAACATCGCGGTGGACATAAAACGGTCAACGAACAGCGCGCCGCTCTCTTTGTCCACTTCGTATTTGATAGGATCAGCGTTAGCCGGAATTTCAATAATAACGTAGATGTCTTCCGGCAGATCTTTGCCCGCAGGTACGTTCAGTAAGCTCATGTCTGTTTCCTTAAAAATGTATGGCAAACAAGTGCCAGGTATTATAGCCAACTGCAATGGAAAGTCGTGGACTCTTTTGTTTCACCGGTGAGCCTGCTGCACCTTTCAGCGTTTTCCCATGACACGTTCATCCATAAAGCCAGCTGCATCCTCAATAAATTACTGAAAACGTTTACATTAGGTGTCTGGTAACCCTTTTTACGCTAAAAATTTTTGGCCGATGCCGCGCTGGCGCTTGCCGCGCCGTATCCCGGCTGGCGTTAAATCCCGCCACTTCTGAATTTTAACTTTTTCGTTACTTTTTTGAATTGTGATGTAACGCATTCAGTTACATCCACGCTTGTCTATAGTTTCGCCACAGGTGGACTCTTACCCAACAATAACCCTACGAGGATACCCTTATGTGGAAGCGCTTACTTGTTGTCACAGCAGTTTCGGCAGCCATGTCGTCTATGGCATTGGCTGTCCCGTTAACCGTGGGATTTTCTCAGGTCGGCTCTGAATCGGGCTGGCGCGCGGCGGAAACCAGCGTTGCGAAAAGCGAGGCGCAAAAGCGCGGCATTACGCTGAAAGTCGCTGACGGCCAGCAGAAGCAGGAGAACCAGATTAAAGCGGTGCGTTCATTTATCGCCCAGGGCGTGGACGCGATCTTTATCGCGCCTGTGGTGGCGACCGGCTGGGAGCCGGTGCTGAAAGAGGCAAAAGACGCGGAAATCCCGGTGATCCTCCTCGACCGTTCGATTGATGTTAAAGACAAGTCGCTCTACATGACGACCGTTACCGCCAACAACGTGCTGGAAGGCAAGCTTATCGGCGACTGGCTGGTGAAAACCGTCGCGGGCAAACCGTGCAACGTCGTGGAGTTGCAGGGCACCGTGGGCGCGAGCGTGGCTATCGATCGTAAGAAAGGGTTTGCCGAGGCGATTTCCAAAGCGCCGAACATCAAGATTATCCGTTCTCAGTCCGGCGACTTTACGCGCTCGAAGGGCAAAGAGGTGATGGAGAGCTTTATCAAGGCCGAGAACAACGGCAAAAACATCTGCATGGTTTACGCGCATAACGACGATATGGCGATCGGTGCGATTCAGGCCATCAAAGAGGCCGGGCTGAAGCCGGGCAAAGATATCCTGACGGGCTCCATCGACGGCGTGCCGGATATTTTCAAAGCGATGGCGGATGGCGAGGCGAACGCGAGCGTAGAGTTGACGCCGAACATGGCCGGCCCGGCGTTCGACGCGCTGGAGAAATTCAAGAAAGACGGCACGCAGCCTCCGAAGCTGACGATTACCGAGTCGGTGCTCTATCTGCCGGATACCGCCAAAGAGATGTTAGAGAAGAAGAAAACGATGGGGTATTGATTGATCGGCGTGACGGGTTTTTGAGGTGTTCTTACGGCGGCGGGTGCGCGTTGCTTACCCGCCCTACCTGTCAAAAAGCGGGCAATATGTAGGGCGGGTAAGCGCAGCGCACCCGCCGTGTCCAGACAGCGCACCCGCCGCGCCAACCAACATCACGCTAACCGCAACACGCCAGGCTCAGGCAACAGGAGAGTCCGACCATGAATAACGACAACCATCAGGAAATCCTGCGAACGGAAGGCCTGAGCAAAACGTTCCCCGGTGTAAAGGCGCTCGACCATGTCGATTTCAGCCTGCGGCGCGGGGAGATCATGGCGCTGCTCGGGGAAAACGGGGCCGGAAAATCGACGCTCATTAAAGCGCTCACCGGCGTTTATCAGCCCGATGGCGGCACCATTTATCTCGGCGGCGAGGCCGTGCGGCCGCGCAACACCGCGCACGCGCAACAGCTTGGTATCGGCACCGTATACCAGGAAGTTAACCTGCTGCCCAACATGTCGGTGGCGGACAACCTGTTTATTGGCCGCGAGCCGCGCCGCTTCGGCCTGCTGCGCCGTAAAGAGATGGAAAAACGCGCCACGGCGCTGCTCGAATCCTACGGATTTCATCTTGACGTTCGCGAGCCGCTGAACCGCTTTTCGGTGGCTATGCAGCAGATCGTCGCTATCTGCCGCGCCATCGATCTCTCGGCACGCGTGCTAATCCTTGATGAACCCACCGCGAGCCTCGACGCCAAAGAGGTCGAGATGCTCTTTACCCTGATGCGCCAGCTGCGCGCGCAGGGCGTCAGCCTTGTCTTCGTCACGCACTTTCTCGATCAGGTCTATGAAGTCACCGATCGCATCACGGTGCTGCGTAACGGGAAATTTGTCGGCACGCGCGACACCGCCGACCTGCCGCAAATTGAACTGGTGAAAATGATGCTGGGGCGCGAGCTTGAGAGCAACGCGCTGCAGCGCGCCGGGCGCACGCTGCTTAGCGAAAAACCGGTCGCGGCGTTTCACGATTACGGCAAAAAAGGCGTTATCGCGCCGTTTTCGCTGGAAGTGCGCCCCGGCGAAATCGTCGGCCTCGCGGGTCTGCTCGGCTCGGGGCGTACCGAAACGGCGGAAGTCATCTTCGGCATCCACCCGGCAGACAGCGGCACCGCAACCATTAAAGGCAAACCGCAAACGCTGCGCTCGCCGCAGCAGGCGTCACGGCTCGGGATCGGCTTTTGCCCTGAAGACCGAAAAACCGACGGCATCATCGGCGCCGCCTCGGTGCGCGAAAACATTATCCTGGCGCTGCAGGCCCAGCGCGGCTGGCTGCGCCCGATCCCGCGGCGTGAACAGGATGAGATCGCCGCCCGCTTTATTCGCCAGCTCGGCATCCGCACGCCGGGCCCGGAGCAGCCGATTGAGTTTCTCTCCGGTGGCAACCAGCAAAAAGTCCTGCTGTCACGCTGGCTGCTGACGAAACCGCAGTTTCTGATCCTCGACGAGCCGACGCGCGGCATCGACGTCGGCGCCCATGCGGAGATCATCCGGCTTATCGAAACCCTGTGCGCCGACGGGCTGGCTCTGCTGGTCATCTCGTCTGAGCTGGAAGAGCTGGTGGGCTACGCCGACCGGGTGATTATCCTGCGCGACCGCCAGCAGGTGGCGGAGATCCCGCTTGAGGATCTCTCGGTCGGCGCCATTATGAATGCCATTGCGGCATAAGGAGCTACGCGTGATGCCTCGTTCATTACCGGATACGGGCGCGCCGAAGCGGCGCTTACGCTTCCCGCCCGGCATGCCGCAAATCGCGGCGCTGATGCTGGTGTTGCTGGTCGACGGCCTGGTGGCGGATCACTTTTTCCAGATAGTGTTGCAGGACGGGCGGCTCTTCGGTAGCCCGATAGATATCCTCAACCGCGCCGCCCCCGTGGCGCTGCTCGCGATCGGCATGACGCTGGTCATCGCCACCGGCGGGATTGACCTTTCCGTCGGCGCGGTGATGGCGATTGCGGGCGCGACCGCCGCGACGCTGACCGTGGGCGGGCATAGTCTCGCCGTGGTGATACTGGCGTCGCTCGGCGTCGGCGTGCTGGCCGGGCTCTGGAACGGCATTCTGGTGGCGGTGCTTAAAATTCAGCCCTTTGTGGCGACGCTGATACTGATGGTCGCCGGGCGCGGCGTGGCGCAACTGATTACCTCCGGGCAGATCGTCACGTTCAACTCGCCGTCGCTCGCCTGGCTTGGCAGCGGCTCGCTCTTTTTCTTCCCGACGCCGGTCATTATCGCGATCGTAACGCTGCTGGCGTTCTGGCTTTTTACCCGCAAAACCGCGCTCGGCATGTTTATTGAAGCCGTTGGTATCAACATTCGCGCGGCGAAAAACGCAGGCGTCAGTACGCGGCTTATCGTCATGCTCACCTACATGCTGAGCGGCCTGTGCGCGGCGATTGCCGGGATCATCGTCGCGGCGGATATCCGCGGCGCGGACGCCAACAACGCCGGGCTGTGGCTTGAGCTCGATGCCATTCTGGCGGTGGTGATTGGCGGCGCGTCGCTGATGGGCGGGCGCTTTAACCTGGCGCTGTCGGTTGTCGGCGCGCTGATTATTCAGGGGATGAACACCGGGATTTTGCTGTCGGGCTTTCCGCCGGAGCTGAACCAGGTGGTGAAAGCGGTGGTAGTGCTGTGCGTGCTGATTGTCCAGTCGCCGCGATTTATTGGTCTGATTAAAGGAGTGCGCCGCCATGATAAAACGTAACCTGCCGCTCACCATCACGCTCGCGGTGTTTGTGCTCGGCTATCTCTACTGCCTGACGCAGTTCCCCGGTTTCGCCTCCACGCGCGTGATTTGCAATATCCTGACCGATAACGCGTTTCTTGGGATCATCGCCGTCGGCATGACGTTTGTGATCCTCTCCGGCGGCATCGATCTCTCGGTTGGCTCGGTGATCGCCTTTACCGGCGTGTTCCTCGCCAAAGCGATCGGCTTCTGGGGCATGTCGCCGCTGGTGGCGTTCCCGCTGATCCTGCTGATGGGCTGCGCGTTCGGCGCGCTGATGGGCTGGCTTATCGATGCGCTGAAAATCCCGGCGTTTATTATTACGCTCGCGGGCATGTTCTTTCTGCGCGGCGTCAGTTATCTGGTGTCCGAGGAGTCGATCCCGATTAACCACCCGATTTACGACACGCTCTCAAGCCTCGCATGGAAAATCCCCGGCGGCGGACGGCTTAGCGCAATGGGCCTGCTGATGCTGGGCGTGGTGGTGATTGGCATTTTCCTCGCGCACCGCACCCGTTTTGGCAACCAGGTGTACGCCATCGGCGGCAGCGCCACGTCCGCCAACCTGATGGGCATCTCCACCCGCAGCGTTACCGTGCGTATTTATATGCTCTCCACCGGGCTTGCCACGCTCGCGGGTATTGTTTTCTCCATTTACACCTCGGCGGGCTACGCGCTGGCGGGCGTCGGCGTTGAACTGGACGCCATCGCCTCGGTGGTTATCGGCGGCACGCTGCTTTCCGGCGGTGTGGGTACGGTGCTCGGCACGCTGTTTGGCGTCGCGATTCAGGGGCTTATCCAGACCTATATTAACTTCGACGGCACGTTAAGCTCCTGGTGGACCAAAATCGCCATCGGGCTGCTGCTGTTTATTTTTATCGCGCTGCAGCGCGGGCTGACGGTCTTGTGGGAAAACCGCCAGAGCGCCGAGGTCACGCGTGTGACGCCGCGCTAACTTTTCAGTTATAAGATATTGATCTGGCTAAACTGTATAAACTTTCCCCGGTAATTGCCGATAGTTTTTTCTTCAATGGATCAAGCTATCGCGATTACCGGGACCCACCATGTTGAGAAATCTCTCTATCCGTACCGGCCTGCTGACGCTGTTGGTGGTTATGGCCGTTTTGCTTCTGCTCGTGAGCGCCATGGGCATCTACTCACTCACCCAAAGCTCGGCATCCTTACAGCGCATTAACGCGTTGCAGGGCGAAAAAATGATGCGTCTGAACGAAGGCTATACGCTGCTGTTGCGTGCGCGCAACGAGGCAGGCCAGGCGGTGCGCCAGATGGAAATCGGCATGGTGGACGACGCGACCTCGACCGTGAAAATCATCGCGGGCGAACTGGTGCGCGGTCAGCAACTGCTGAAAACGGTGCTCACCAGCGAGGTGGATGACGAACAAGGCGCGCTGCTGCTCGGCAAGCTTAACCAGAGTTTTAACGCGCTGAATGGCCAGGGGCTCGCGCCGATGATGGCGGCGCTCAACAAGCAGAGCCCGGATGATTACTACGATCTGCTCGGCAACGGGCTTATCCCGCTGACCCGCGCGTTTGATAACGATGTGCAGGCGTTTCAGCGCTGGGGCGAGGCGCGTGGACGTCAGGAAGTTAATGGCGTGCTGACGCAGAAACAGGTGATGCTGGCGCTGATTGGTCTGGTGGCGCTGCTGACCGCGGCGATGATGACGCTGGTCTGGCTGGCGCTTCGGCACTTGCTGCTCAAACCGCTCGCGCAGTCGGTGGAGCAACTGGAGCATGTGGCGGCAGGCGATCTGACCCGTTCGCTGACCGCGACCAGCAATAACGAGCTGGGGCGTCTGGTAAGCGCCATCGAAGCGATGCGTTTGTCGCTCGCGCAGTCGGTGATGCGCGTGCGTGACGCCAGCGCGCAAATCGACACCGGGAGCCGCGAGCTGGCGGCGGGCAACGTCGATCTGGCGCAGCGCACCGAATCGACCGCCACCTCGCTTGAGCAGACCGCGGCGAGTATGGAGCAGATCACCGCGACGGTGAAGCAGAACGCCGACAACGCCGGGTTGGCGCACCAGCTGGCGAAAGCGGTCTCCGATACCGCCGATCGCGGCAGTGAGATGGTCTGCTATGTGATTGAAAAAATGCGCGACATTTCCGGCAGTTCAAACCGGATTGGCGACATCCTGAGCGTGATTGACGCCATTGCGTTCCAGACCAATATCCTCGCGCTGAACGCGGCGGTGGAAGCGGCGCGCGCGGGTGAGCAGGGGCGCGGGTTTGCGGTGGTGGCGGGTGAAGTGCGTACGCTCGCGAGCCGCAGCGCCGAGGCGGCGAAGGAGATCCGCGCGCTTATCAGCAATTCACAAAGCCAGGTGGGCGAGGGCAGCGAGCTGGCCATGCAGGCCGGTGAGACAATGGATGAGATTGCCGAAGAAGTATTGCGGATGACGAAGCTGGTGCGCGAAATCGCCGACGCGTCGCTGGAGCAGAGCCGCGGTATTGAGCAGGTGAATATCGCCGTGAGCCAGATGGACGAAACCGCCCAGCAGAACGCGGCGCTGGTGCAGCAATCCTCCGCCGCCACCCGTTCGCTGGAAGAGCAGGCGCAGCAGCTGGTGGAAGCGATGGCGTCGTTCCGGTTGCAGACGGCGGGTTAAGTTTTCGCTGATAACCGGTGGGTGCGCTTCAGGCTGGTGGGTGCGCTGCGCTTACCCACCCTACAAAATGAGACGTGAGATAACGTGTTGGTGGGTGCACTGTGCTTACCCACCCTACAAATAATCGATGAGATAACCGGTTGGTGGGTGCGCTGCGCTTACCCACCCTACAAGATGAGATGGGTTTCGTAGGGCGGCTAAGCGTCAGCGCACCCGCCGTTTTTGCCTCAGCCCGCCGTTTTCTTCACCCGCCAACAAAAAAGGCAGCCGTGGCTGCCTTTTTCATCACTGACAAACGCGTTTACGCGTCCGGGAATTCGCGGATAAACCGCTCGACGTCGTTCACCATCTGCTCGGTGCCGACGAAGAACGGACGGCGCTGGTGCAGGCTGTCCGGTTTAATATCAAGAATACGTTGCTTGCCGTCGCTCGCCTTGCCGCCCGCCTGCTCGGCCAGAAACGCCATCGGGTTGCACTCATACAGCAGACGCAGCTTGCCTTCCGGGTGGCTCGCGGTGCTCGGGTAGAGATAAATCCCGCCTTTCAGCAGGTTACGGTGAAAATCCGCCACCAGCGAACCGATATAGCGCGAGGTATACGGGCGCTGGGTCGCTTTATCTTCTTCCTGGCAATATTTAATGTACTTCTTCACGCCCATCGGGAATTTAATGTAATTCCCTTCGTTAATGGAGTACGTATTGCCGCTTTCCGGGAAGCGCATACGCTCCTGGCACAGACAGAACACGCCGAGCGACGGATCGTAGGTAAAGGCGTGCACGCCGCAACCGGTGGTATACACCAGCATCGTGGAGGAGCCGTAAACCACATAACCCGCGGCGACCTGCTGGCTGCCCGGTTGCAGGAAATCTTCCATCGTGACCGGCGTACCTACCGGCGTCACGCGGCGATAAATAGAAAAAATGGTGCCGACAGAGACGTTAACGTCAATGTTTGACGAGCCATCCAGCGGATCCATCAGGACGACATACTTCGCGTGTTCGCAGCCTTCGAAAACGACAATCTCGTCTTCTTCTTCGGAGGCGATGCCCGCCACGATATCGCGTGCCTTAAGCGCGGCTTTGAGCTTTTCATTGGCGAACAGATCGAGTTTTTGTTGCGTCTCGCCCTGCACGTTTTCGACGCCGCTGGCACCCAGGATATCGACCAGACCGGCCTTATTGATATCGCGGTGGATGATCTTAGCGCCAAGCTTTATTGCCGACAGCAGCGCCGTCAGTTCCCCGGTGGCGTGAGAAAATTCGTGCTGCTTTTCAACAATAAATTCACCTAACGTTTTCATAACACTTTCCCTGCATCCTGAAGTTGAGTAAAGCGATCGCAACAATCTTAACAAACATTCAAATTGTAGCGCACAGGTGAATCGCGCCAGCAAAATGCGGATTATCCTGAAATGCGTTTATTCGCCCCGTCTCAAACAGGTAGAATGTGCGTCAGTTTTAATAAGGACTGTACCTATGCGTATTCATATACTGGGAATTTGCGGCACATTTATGGGCGGCGTGGCGATGCTGGCACGCTCGCTGGGTCATGAAGTGACGGGGTCGGACGCGAACGTCTACCCGCCGATGAGTACCCTGCTGGAAAAGCAAGGGATTGACTTAATTCAGGGCTATGACGCCTCGCAGCTCGAACCGCGTCCGGATCTGGTGGTGATTGGCAACGCCATGACCCGCGGCAACCCGTGCGTTGAGGCGGTGCTGGAGCAGGGCATTCCTTATATGTCCGGCCCGCAATGGCTGCACGATTTCGTCCTGCGCGACCGCTGGGTCGTGGCGGTGGCAGGCACCCACGGCAAAACCACGACGGCGGGCATGGCTACCTGGATCCTGGAAGCCTGCGGCTACAAGCCCGGCTTTGTCATCGGCGGCGTGCCTGGCAATTTCGATGTCTCCGCGCGCCTTGGCGATAGCCCGTTCTTTGTGATTGAAGCCGACGAATATGACTGCGCGTTCTTTGATAAACGCTCCAAGTTTGTCCACTACGCGCCGCGCACGCTGGTGCTCAACAACCTTGAGTTCGATCACGCGGATATCTTTGACGATCTGAAAGCTATTCAGAAACAGTTCCACCACCTGGTGCGCATTGTGCCGGGGCAGGGGAAAATCATCTGGCCTGAGAATGACATCAATCTCAAGCAGGTGATGGCGATGGGCTGCTGGAGCGAGCAGGAACAGCTTGGCGAGCAGGGCCGCTGGCAGGCGAAAAAACTCACTAACGACGCCTCGAAATGGGAAGTCTGGCTGGACGGCGAATGCGTAGGCCAGGTGGAGTGGCAACTGGTGGGCGAGCACAACATGCAGAACGGGCTGGCGGCCATCGCCGCGGCGCGCCATGTGGGCGTGACACCTGCCGATGCCGCGCAGGCGCTCGGCTCGTTCGTGAACGCGCGTCGCCGCCTTGAGCTGCGCGGCGAAGCCAACGGCGTCACGGTGTATGACGATTTCGCGCATCACCCGACCGCTATCCTCGCCACGCTTGCCGCCCTGCGCGGTAAAGTGGGCGGTACGGCGCGCATTATCGCCGTGCTTGAGCCGCGCTCCAACACCATGAAGATGGGCGTCTGCAAAGACGATCTGGCGCCGTCGCTCGGACGCGCCGACGAGGTGTTCCTCTTCCAGCCGCACCACATTCCGTGGCAGGTGGCGGAAGTGGCGGATGCCTGCATCCAGCCGGCGCACTGGAGCGCTGACATCGACACGCTGGTGGAGATGATTGTCAAAACCGCGCAGCCGGGCGATCACATTCTGGTGATGAGCAACGGCGGCTTCGGCGGCATTCATCAGAAACTGCTGGATGCGCTGGCGATAAAAGCCGAAAAAGCGCAGGCGCTCTGAGCCGCTCCCGCTAATAAAAAAGCCTCCGCATGCGGAGGCTTTTTTTAGGCCCGGCTTACTCTTTGGCGATGGGCGTCTCTTCCTGCGTAGTCTTCTTATCGCCCTGAATATCGGCGATGCGTTTTTCAACGTCAGAGACCTGCTGCGCGTTATGCAGCAGCGTGTAGGTCAGGTCAAAGCGCGTGCTTTCGCCAGGGGCGAGCTGTTTCACGCGTTTCTGTTCGCGCTCAATCGTGACCGGATAAGCGTAGCTGGTGCCAGGCTCAATGCCGGTCACATAGCCCTGCTTCAGCGTGTCGGTGTTTTTCCACATCGTCAGCACCGGCAGTTGCTGAAGGTTAAAGCTAATCGCCGCGCCTTTATCGCCCGCCTTGTTAACCACCGCGGCGACCGTCTCCTGCTTCGCATCGCCGAGCGGCGTCAGGTTAAATACCATCTCGTCGAAGCCTTTGGTCGGCCCGCTGTAAGTGTTCCATTCTTTCAGGCCGCCTTTGGCGTAATCGTTAAAGGGGCTGACTTTTTCCAGCGGCGCGATAAAGCGCGCGCCTTCTTCCAGAATCGGCTGGCCGAAGTTGCTGTGGTAGATAATCTGGTAGTCGTGCGGGTAATCCGCGTGGTTGGTCAGTACATCGTTGATGCTGAAACTGTTGCTGCCCGGCACGTAGCGCAGCTCGGTCAGGGTCTGCAAATCCGCTTTTTTGAACGTGCTCTCTTTCAGCAAACCGCGCACCTTGATCTCATACGGCGCGTTGTCGCTCACTTCCACTTCCACGCGTGAGGCGGGCGTATTGCCCGCTTTACCGTGTAGCGTGTAAAGCTGACCGTCAGCGGTGGTCGGGTGGCCGGTCCATTCATAACCGCAACGCACCATCATCTCGTTGAAGCCTTCCAGCCAGCCCAGCCCGTTGCGGCTTTCCAGGTTGATATACGCAGGGTTAACCACCTCTTTCACCGGCGAATCCCAGCCCATGCGCACGCCAAAACCGTCGGCGCGCAGCAGGTTCATACCGCGCGTCGGGCTTAACGTAATGGTCAGGCCGTCTTTACTGGTGATGGTGATGATTTTGCTGCCTTCCTGCTTGCCGCCATGAAGCACTTTCTGCTCAATGCTGAACGGCGAGCCGGAAAGCTTCAGCTTTTGGCTGCTGATTTGCCAGTTTCCTTTCTCGACGCCCTGTTCAGCATCGGTCAGCACCCAGGTTTGCGCGCTCACCTGAGCAGAAATCAGCAGGGCAAGCGGGGTAAGCCATACGGTTTTATTCATCTTTTCTTCCTTTTAGCTGAATCGATTTTAGCTTTGCCCGTGCAGCCTGGCGGATCGCAGGTTAAGAAAACGTGATCGTTTTCAACTGTCTAAAAAAAGCCGTTTTTTGCGAAGGTAATTGTGATGGATGATATGTTATGGATGAAAATGTACGCAGAGCGGTAATTAAAGTTGTGAATATGAGCGGCTTTAGCTTTAACGATTCAGCCAATAAAAGCGAAGTCATGCCCGGTGTTAAGAGACGCCTTAAAAGCGGTCATAAACCATCACTAAAAGGAATAGAAAAGGGGAAACAGCTCAGGCAGCGCCTGAGCCGGGAGGGATTACTGCTCGCTTTCCGCCAGTTCGCGCAGATACTGGAAAATCAGGCGTGAGGATTTCGGCGGTTTATTGCCTTCTTTCTCTTTTTTGGCGTTACGGATAAGCGAACGCAGCTGCTGGCGATCCGCCTGCGGCCACAGGTTCAGCACGTCCGGCACCGCGTCGTCGCCTTCTTCGATCAGACGATCGCGCAGCTGTTCCAGCTTATGGAACAGTGCCACCTGCTGGTTATGACGGTTCTTCAGCTTATCGAGCGCCTGGCGGATCGGCTCGTCGTCACGCTGACGCAACATTTTGCCGATAAGCTGCATCTGGCGGCGGCGGCCTTCTTTCTTAATGCGCTGCGCCAGTTCAATGGCGGCGCGCAGATCGTCGTCCAGCGGGATTTTATCCAGCGCGTTTTTACCGAGATCGACCAGTTCAGCGCCAAGGCGCTTCAGCTCTTCGGCGTCGCGTTTAATTTCACTTTTGCTGACCCAGATAATCTCATCATCGTCGTCATCGTTTTCGTTATCGGGCACTTCATCGAGCCAGTCATCGGGCTGCTTTGTCATCTCAGGCTCCTCAAAAAAAGAGGCTAATACTACCAGTTAAGGCGCGCACTGCGAAATGGTTCTCTGTTAGACTCACAAAATGTGGCTTTTCAGTTTCACCTTACATTATGGCACTCGCGATGAAAGTAATCACACAAGTTGAAGCGCAGCGCAAAGCGCTGGAACAGGCGGTTTCTCAGGCGCTGGAGCTGGCGTCCGGCAAGTCGGACGGCGCGGAAGTGGCGGTCAGCAAAACGACCGGCATCAGCGTCAGCACCCGCTACGGTGAGGTGGAGAACGTCGAGTTCAATAGCGACGGGGCGCTTGGCATCACGGTTTATCACCAGAATCGCAAAGGCAGCGCCTCTTCGACCGATTTAAGCCCGGACGCTATCGCCCGCACCGTACAGGCGGCGCTGGATATCGCCCGTTACACCTCGCCAGATCCGTGCGCGGGCGTGGCGGAAAAAGATCTGCTGGCTTTCGACGCCCCGGATCTCGATCTCTTCCATCCGGCCGAGATCGAACCGGAACAGGCTATCGACTACGCCGCGCGCGCCGAACAGGCGGCTTTAAAGGCCGATAAACGCATCACCAATACCGAAGGCGGCAGCTTTAACAGCCACTACGGCATCAAAGTGTTCGGCAACAGCCACGGCATGTTGCAGAGCTACTGCTCGACACGCCATTCGCTTTCCAGCTGCGTGATTGCCGAAGAGAACGGCGACATGGAGCGCGACTACGCCTACACCATTGGCCGCGCGCTGGGCGATCTGCAATCGCCGGAGTGGGTGGGCGAAGAGTGCGCCCGCCGCACGCTGTCGCGCCTCTCGCCGCGCAAACTGCCGACCATGAAAGCGCCGGTGATTTTTGGCCGCGAAGTGGCGACCGGGCTGTTTGGTCATCTGGTCGGCGCCATCAGCGGCGGCGCGGTGTACCGTAAATCTACATTCCTGCTCGATTCGCTCGGCAAGCAGATCCTGCCGGAGTGGCTGACGATTGAAGAGCATCCGCATCTTCTGAAAGGCCTCGCCTCCACGCCGTTCGACAGCGAAGGTGTGGCGACCTCGCGCCGCGACATTATCAAAGACGGCGTGCTGCAACAGTGGCTGCTTACCAACTACTCCGCGCGCAAGCTGGGGCTGAAAAGCACCGGCCACGCGGGCGGCATCCACAACTGGCGCATCAAAGGCCGCGGCCTGAGCTTTGAGCAACTGCTGAAAGAGATGGGCACCGGCCTTGTGGTGACCGAACTGATGGGCCAGGGCGTCAGCGGCATCACCGGCGATTACTCGCGCGGCGCGGCGGGCTTCTGGGTGGAAAACGGCGAAATCCAGTATCCGGTGAGCGAAATCACCATCGCCGGCAACCTGAAAGAGATGTGGCGCAATATGGTTACCATTGGTGACGATATCGAAACACGTAGCAATATTCAGTGTGGTTCAGTACTGCTGCCGGAGATGAAAATCGCCGGTGAGTAAGGCAAGGGCGCCCGTTGTGGCGCTTTTTTTTCGTCATAACAATAAAAAGGTGAGTCAATGCGTAAGCAAGCATTAGCGATGTTAGCGGTCTCCTCTCTGTTGTTCACCAGCGCCGCGGCGTGGGCGGATCTGGAAGACAACATGGACACCCTCAATGAAAACCTGAAAGTCGTGCAGAAGACCAGCGATGCGGCAGAAATGAAAACCGCGCTGACGAAAATGCGCGAGGCGGCGCTGGACGCCAAAAAAGAAACCCCGCCGAAGCTCGAAGATAAGCCAGCTGACAGCCCGGAAATGAAAGATTTCCGCCACGGTCTCGATACGCTGGTAAGCCAGATTGACGGCGCGCTGAAGCTCGTTGATGAAGGCAAAATCAAAGAGGCCCAGGCGAGCGCCGAAGAGTTCAAAACCACCCGCAACACCTACCACAAGAAGTATCGCTAAGCCCTTTTTTGTGCGGCGGTTCGCCGCCGCACGTTCCCTCTGTGCTCCGTCATAAGCCACGCTTATTCTCCGCCGCCTTTTGCGCGCGGCGTCGCAAGCCCGTTATTTTCTTTTTCCCACGCCCGACATGACCGCCAGTGACATTCATCACAGTTATTTGGTGGTTTATATCCATTCACGGCTTTTATGTGGAACAGATCACTGCCGCCACTCTCCTTTCCACTTCGAAGTGGAAAACAACTCGCTACAAACCTTTAACACCCGCCGTTAGTGTTACCTCAGCGCAACTAATCAGGTATGCAGAGTGAATAACGGAGCGGTAATGAACAACGCCGGATGTCGAGACGCGGAGGATGCCGCGACGCTTGCCGGGCGGATGCTGGATGAAGTTTACGCGCTCCTTGAGCGCCACCAGATAACGCCCAACGACGTGCAGCGGCAGATGCTCAGCTCACACGTGCGGGCGATGGCGCACCGCTCGGTGACAGGCGAGCCGCTGCCCGAGGTGGAAGAGAGCCTGTTTGAGGAGATCTCCGAAGGCTCGATGGCGCTGGCGCGTGAAATTGTGGCGCAGTTCGGCAATCTGCCCGATGAAGAGGCCTGGCTGTTGTCGGTGCACTTCGAGGTGGCGAAAGAGAATCTTTAACCTTCAGGAGCGAACCATGGAACAGATTACGGTAGTGATTGGCGATCGTCTGGGCAAAGGCCAGAAAGTGGCGGCGGGCGCGGAGAAAGCGGGCGCACGCGCGGTCGTAGTGCCGGGTGTCGCGGCGGATATGAAGCTTGGCGACGTGATGAAAACCGAAGGCGCGACGTTCGGTATCTCGTTTTGCGGCAGTGGCGGCGCGGGTGCTATCACCGCGCAGACTAAACATGGCTACAAGGCCAAATATGGAATGCGCTCGGTGGAAGAGGGCGTCACCGCCATTAACGAGGGCTGCAACGTGCTGGGCTTCGGCTTTATGGATAAAGAAGAGCTGGGCGAGCGTCTGGTGGAAGCCTGGAAAAAGAAATACGGCGCATAACGTATGAAAGAACAGTTCACCACCACGGTGAGAGTGAAAGGCAAAGGCGACACGCGCGCTCGCGCGTTCGCCGATGCCCTGAATCAGGTACAGGCGGCGGTGATGAAAGCCTCGCCGCACATCTTACTGCGTATAGAGCCACAGGATGTGCAGGTTGTTCATGCGCGGGAAACGGTGCGTAAAGAAGCGTTTCTGTTTTTCTTTTTGCGCCGGGAACGACGGGCTTTCAGCGTGGAGCTGGACGTGACCGTCAACGTGACCGCCATCAATCTCGATAAGGTGGATTTCGTCACGCAACACAGCTGATTGTTACTAAAAGGGCAGACCAATGTTCCTGATAATTTTAATAAAATCGCTCATCATCGGCGGCCTGGTTGGCGTCGGCGTGGGCGCCGGGGCCGCACGCATGTTCCATGCGCCCACCACGCAAGGGATGGGCGCCTTTCGTACGTTAGGAGAGCTGAACTCCTGCGAAGGCGATCCGGCTTCGCATTTCTCCTTTGGGTTAGGGTTTTTCTTCAACGCCTGGGCGTCCTCCGTCGCGGCGGGCGCGTTCACCCAGGATGTCGATCACCGCATTATTCCCAACTGGGGCGCGGCGGCGCTGATGGTGAAAAACCGCAATCTCGCCGACACCCTGCACAACCCGAAAAAAATGGCGGTCGCCTGCGGGCTTATCGGCATGGCGGTGGTGGCGTTTCTCAACACCACGGCCTCTGCCGTGCCGGAAGCGCTTCAGGTTACCGCCGTTAAAGTGCTGGTGCCTGCCGCTAACCTGCTGGTCAACACCGTGATGCCGGTGATTTTCTGGCTGGCCGCCATCGACGCCGGGAAAAAATCGGGCTTCTGGGCCACCGTCTTTGGCGGCGCGGCGCAACTGATCATGGGCAACGCCGTGCCGGGTCTGGTGCTTGGCATACTTATCGGCAAGGGCGTTGAAGAGAGCGGCTGGAACCGCGTCACCAAAGTCATGATGACCGCCATTGTGCTGCTGTTCGTGCTGAGCGCCTTCTTCCGCGGCTTCGACATGAAAATGATCGAATCTTTCCGTCTGACCGTGCCGGACTGGCTCAGTCTTATCCACAACTCGCTGAGCGGCAAATAAGGAGCGCATGATGGAAGAGAATAAAGGTTTCTGGTACGCCGACTGGTCATTCCCGATCTTCGTCGGCCTGCTCTCCTCCGGCGTATTCGCCGGAACGCACATGTACTACCTCTACGGCATCGGCGCGTTTAACGAAGTGGCGTTTGTGGCGATGCTCAAAGCCGGCATCGACACCGGCGTCTATGGCGCGGTGGCCGCCTTCGGCGCGAGTTTCCTCTTTGCCCGCATTATCGAAGGCTCGCTGGTGGGGATTCTGGATATCGGCGGTGCCATCCAGACCGGCGTGGGGCTTGGCGTTCCGGCGCTGCTGCTCGGCGCGGGCTTCGTTTTTCCGGTAGCGAATTTCGCCGCCTCGCTGGTCACCGGCCTGCTGATTGGCCTCGCCATCGGCTACGTCATCATTCTGGCGCGTAAATTCACCATCAATCAGAGCGATTCCACCTACGGCGCGGACGTGATGATGGGCGCTGGCAACGCCTCCGGGCGTTTCCTCGGGCCGCTTATCATCCTGAGCGCCATGACCGCCTCAATCCCGATTGGCGTGGGATCGCTTGTGGGCGCGCTGCTGTTTTATCTCTGGCAGAAGCCGATCACCGGCGGGGCTATTCTCGGCGCGATGATCCTGGGCTCGCTGTTCCCTGTGGCGATCGGTTAACCGCGCGGGCGCTCCGGCGCCCGCCTTCTGAGGAAACCCTATGTTTGACCTGATCCTGCGCCAGGCGCGGCTGGTGGACGACACGCTGGCGGATATCGCCATCAAAGACGGCAAAATCGCCGCGCTCGGCAGCGTGACCGGCGAGGCGCGCGCCACGCGCGATCTCAATGGCGAGTATTACGTCAGCCCCGGCTGGATCGATATGCACGTCCACTGCTACCCGAAATCGCCGATTTATCACGACGAGCCGGACGCGGTTGGCGTTACGACCGGCGTCACCACCGTGGTGGATGCGGGCAGCACCGGCGCGAACGATATCGACGACTTTTACGCGCTGACGCGCGGCGTGGCGACCGAAGTGCTGGCGCTGCTCAATGTCTCGAAGGTGGGGCTGATTGCCCAGAATGAGCTGGCGGATATGGCGAATATCGACGCCTCGGCGGCGCGCGAGGCTATCGCCCGTCACCCCGATTTTATCGTCGGCCTGAAAGCGCGTATGAGCAGCAGCGTGGTGGGTGATAACGGCATCGCGCCGCTTGAGCGCGCCAAAGCTATTCAGCAGGAGAACGGCCATCTGCCGCTGATGGTGCATATCGGCAACGGCCCGCCGCCGCTGGATGAGATCGCCGCGCGGTTGTCTCAGGGCGACATCATTACCCACTGCTTTAACGGCAAACCGAATCGCATCCTGACGCCGAAGGGCCAGCTTCGCGCCAGCATTAGCGACGCGCTTGAGCGTGGCGTGCGCCTTGATGTCGGACACGGCAGCGCCAGCTTTAGCTTTGAGGTGGCGCGCCAGGCTATCGCGCTCGGCATTCTGCCGCACACCATCAGCTCTGACATCTACTGCCGTAACCGCATCAACGGCCCGGTGCGAAGCCTCGCCCATGTGATGTCGAAATTCCTCGCCATCGGCCTGTCGCTGCCGCAGGTGATTGACTGCGTCACGCTGCACGCCGCGCAGGCGCTGCGTCTGGCCCATAAAGGGCGGATGACGCCAGGGGCCGACGCCGATCTGACGATTTTCGACCTGCGCCGTCAGCCGGCTCTTTTTACCGATGCCGACGAAAAGACGCTACACGGCGACTATCTACTGGTGCCGCTTGCCGCCGTGCGGGCGGGCGCCTGGCACATGACCGAACAAGGGAGCGCGGAACATGCCTTCAGTGTATGAAAAATATGAATTGAAACAGGTGATTAACGCCTCCGGGCGCATGACGATTTTAGGCGTCTCCACCCCGCGCCAGGAGGTGGTGGAAGCCGTCACGCAGGGGCTCAATCACTATTTCGAAATGAAAGACCTGGTGAATAAAACCGGCGCGTACATCGCCAGACTGCTGGAGGTGGAGGCCGCGACGATTGTCTCCTGCGCCTCGGCGGGGCTTGCGCAGTCAGTGGCGGCGGTGCTGGTCAAAGAGAGCGACTGGCTGCTTGAGAACCTGCATACCACTGCGATTGAGCAAAACGAAATTGTGCTGCCGAAAGGCCATAACGTGAATTACGGCGCGCCGGTCGGCACGATGGTGGCACTCGGTGGCGGAAAGCTGGTCGAGGCGGGCTATGCCAACGAGTGTTCGGCACAGCAGCTTGCCGCCGCAATCACGCCGCGAACAGCGGCGATCCTCTATGTGAAATCGCACCACTGCGTGCAAAAAAGCATGCTGAGCGTGGCCCAGGCCGCTGCGGTGGCGCGTGAGCATCAGCTGCCGTTGATTGTCGACGCTGCCGCCGAAGAAGATTTGCAGTGCTACTACCACGCGGGCGCGGATCTGGTCATCTACAGCGGCGCGAAGGCGATTGAAGGGCCGTCGAGCGGTCTGGTGATCGGCAAAACGCAGTACGTGGAGTGGGTGAAGCGCCAGGCGAACGGCATCGGGCGTGCGATGAAAGTCGGCAAAGAGGGCATTCTCGGCCTCACCAGCGCCATCGAACACTACCTCAGCGCGCCCAAAGAGAGCGGCGCGCAGATGGTGGCCAAAATGACGCCGTTTATCGACCAGCTCAACACGCTGAACGGCGTGACGGCTCGCGTGGTATGGGACAGCGGCGGACGCGACATCGCCCGCAGCGAAATCACATTCGACGAAGCCGTGACTGGCATCAACACCGGCGATCTGGTCAGCGCGCTGAAGCAGGGCGAATACGCCATCTACTTTCGCGGCTACAAAGCCAACGAGGGCATTATTGAAGCGGATGTGCGCAGCGTCAGCGCCGCGCAGCTGGAGATTGTGTTCCGCCGTATCCGGGACGTGCTGAATCAGGAGGCGCACGCATGAAACTGACCCCGAATTTTTACCGCGACCGTGTTTGCCTGAACGTGCTGGCAGGCTCGAAAGAAAACGCCAGCGCGATTTATGAAGCCGCCGAAGGGCATGTGCTGGTGGGCGTCCTCTCGAAAAACTACCCGGACGTGGCGAGCGCCGTCGAGGATATGCGGGACTACGCGAAGCGCATCGATAACGCGCTGTCTGTGGGGCTGGGCGCGGGCGATCCGAACCAGTCCGCGATGGTCAGCGCCATCGCGCGCGAGCTACAGCCGCAGCATGTGAACCAGGTCTTTACCGGGGTGGGCGCGAGCCGCGCGCTGCTCGGACAGCGCGAGACGGTGGTGAACGGGCTGGTGTCGCCAACGGGCACGCCTGGCCTTGTGAAAATCTCCACCGGCCCGTTGAGCAGCAGCGCGCCCGACGGCATCGTACCGGTGGAAACCGCGATTGCCCTGCTGAAAGATATGGGCGGCAGCTCGGTGAAATATTTCCCGATGGGCGGCCTTGCCTGTCGCGAAGAGTATCAGGCGGTGGCGGACGCCTGCGCGCGTCACGACTTCTGGCTGGAGCCGACCGGCGGCATCGATCTCGATAACTTTGAAGCGATCCTGCGCATCGCGCTGGAGGCGGGTGTGAGCAAAGTGATCCCGCATATTTACAGCTCGATTATCGACAAAGCCAGCGGCGATACGCGCCCGGAGGATGTGCGCCGCCTGCTGGCGATGACGCGCAACCTGGTGGGGTAAGGCCGTTTTACGTTAAGGCTGGAGAATATATTCATCACCGTGATAAATATATTCCCTGGCCTGAAGCCGTCCGCGGGCGCGATGGCGCGCCCGTTTAACGAGAGGAAACCGGTGTGCGATTCCCGAGTCAACGTCTGTCCCGGCTGTTTGATCTGCTGCAAAACGAAACGCTGCCGCAGGATGAGCTGGCGCGCCGGTTAAACGTCACGACGCGCACCGTGCGGGCGGATATCAGCGCGCTCAATGAATTACTGCGTCAGCATGGCGTGCAGCTGGTGCTTAATCGCGGCAGCGGCTATCAGCTGACCGTTGACGATATGGGGCGTTATCAGGCGCTCCAGGCGAGCCGCCCGAAGGCGCTTCGCATCCCGCGCACCGCGCCGGAACGCGTGCATTATCTGGCGGTGCGCTTCCTGACCTCTGCATTTTCCCTGAAACTTGAAGACCTGGCGGAAGAGTGGTTCGTGAGCCGCGCCACACTGCAAAACGACATGGCGGAAGTGCGCGAACTCTTTACCCGCTACAACCTCACGCTTGAAACCCGCCCGCGCCACGGCATGAAGCTGTTCGGCAGTGAAATGGCGCTGCGCGCGTGCCTGACGGATCTGCTCTGGCAGCTCGCTCAGCAGGACAGCGCTAACCCATTAATTACCGAAGAGGCGCTGAACGCGGGCGTGCAGGAGAGGCTCGCAGAGCGCCTGCCGACGATTTTCGCGCACGCGCGCCTGCGCTTTACCGACGAAGGCGAGCAGTTTATTCGTCTCTATTGCGCCGTGGCGGTGCGGCGTATCAGCGAGGGCTTTCCGCTGCCGGAGTTTGTGGCCGACGATGTGGACGATAACGTGCGCGAGGCGGCGCGCGGCATCGCGGCGCTGCTGCAAACGCTGTGCGGCAAACCGCTGTCAGAGGCGGAAGAGAACTGGCTGCGGGTGCATATCGCCGCGCGCCAGGTGCAGGAGCTGGAGCCGAGCGCCATCAGCGCCGATGACGCCGAAGCGCTGGCAGGCTACATTTTGCGCTATATCAACACGCACTATAACTACAATCTGCTGACCGACGAACAGTTGCGCGCCGACCTGCTGACCCACATTCGCACCATGATCACCCGCGTGCGCTACCAGATAAATATTCCTAATCCGCTGCTCGGCAACATCAAACAGCACTACCCGATGGCCTGGGATATGACGCTGGCGGCGGTGTCCGGCTGGGGCAAATACACGCCTTATACCATCAGCGAAAACGAAGTGGGGTTTCTGGTGCTGCATATCGGCGTCGGGCTTGAGCGCCACTATAACGTGGGCTACCAGCGTAACCCGCGCGTACTGCTGGTGTGCGATACCGGCAACTCTACGGTGCGCATGATCCAGTCGATGCTGCTGCGCAAATACCCGCAGTTAGAGGTGAGTGAAATCGCTACGCTGCGCGACTACGAGCAGCGCGCCGCCATCGCCGAGGATTTCGTGATTTCCACCGCGCGGGTGGCGGAAAAAGATAAGCCGGTGGTGGTGATGTCGCCGTTCCCGACCGATTTCCAGCTGGAGCAAATCGGCAAGCTGGTGCTGGTGGACAGAACCCGGCCCTGGATGCTGGAGAAATATTTCGACGCCCGGCATTTTCGCGTGGTGGACGGGCCCATGACCCAGCAACAGCTTTTCAAAGAGCTGTGTGATGAGCTGGAGCAGGACGGGTATGTAGGCGCGGATTTTCTGCCGTCGGTGGTCGAGCGCGAGGCGATTGTCAGCACCATGCTTGGGGACGGTATCGCGTTGCCGCACTCGCTCGGGCTGATGGCGCGCAAAACGGTGGTCTATACCGTACTGGCCCCGCAGGGAATTGCGTGGGGAGAAGAGACCGCGCATGTGATTTTCCTGCTCGCCATCAGCAAACGCGAATATGAAGAGGCGATGACGATTTACGATCTGTTCGTTACGTTTTTACGCGAACGCGCCGCGCAACAGCTGCAAACGTGTCGTGATTTCGCTCAGTTTCAGGCGGTGGCGATGACCTGCCTGAGCCGGTTTTAGAAGCTGTCTTCCAGAATTCGATGTAACTCATATGTAATGCTATATTGCATTACACTTTGAGAAACGTCGGAGGCATAATGGCCACAATCAACGTAAGGCTTGATGACAAGCTTAAAAATGAGGCTTATGCGGTGCTGGAAAAACTGGGTATCACACCTACCGAAGCGGTGCGTCTGCTGTTTCAGTATGTGGCACAAAATGGCCGTATGCCGGTCAAAACGCTAACCGTCAGCGACAGCGAAGAGGCGCTGCTGCGTACCGTGCGTGAGCGACTGGCGGACCCGCGGCCGGGCATCAGGGTTGATCTGGATGAGCTATAAACTGGTCTTTGACCCACGTGCGCTGAAGGAGTGGCACAAACTGGGCGAGACCGTTAAAGCGCAATTCAAAAAGAAGCTGGCGCACGTGCTGGCGGCTCCCAGGGTGAAATCCGCCCGGTTAAGTGGCCTGCCGGACTGCTACAAAATTAAATTAAGAACGAGCGGTTACCGGCTGGTGTATCAGGTGCGCGATGACGCTGTCTGTGTGCTGGTCATCGCGATCGGCAAACGCGAAAACTTGACCGTATACCAGGGTGCCGGGCACCGTCTGGAGTAAGCGCCTCTCAGCGCAGCCGGTGGATAACCTGGTTGCTGCTGCCACGCCAGATAAGCGCCGGATCTTTCAGATCCTGCACAAACTTGCCATCCACCAGCACGTTGATGTGGTTTACCACCTCGTGCTGGGCATCGCTCAGTACATCGATTTTATACCCCGTCCAGACCCAGATATCTTTGCCGGGGCACTCGGCCCGCACGCGTTGGACGAGCTTTAGGATCGCCGGCACATTGTGCGGGTGCAGCGGATCGCCGCCCGACAGCGACAGCCCCTGGCGTTTGACGCGGGTGTCGTTGAGATCGGCGATGATGCGGTTTTCCATCTCGTCTGTGAAGGGTACGCCGGAGTTGAGCCGCCATGTGCTTTTGTTGTAACAGCCGGGGCATTCGTGAACGCAGCCCGCCACAAATAATGTGCAGCGGGTGCCGGGGCCGTTGACGACGTCAACGGGGTAATATTGATGGTAATTCATGGTTTCCTCGTCGCGGTGGCGGGAACGGTGGGTGTGGCTTCGCTTACCCACCCTACAACGATTTGTCGGGCGGTGGGTGCGCTTCGCTTACCCACCCTACACAGGTTTGCCGGGTGGTGGGTGCGCTTCGCTTACCCACCCTACAATGATTTGCCGGGTGGTGGTTTCGCAACCTGGTCTCGTTCCCACCATGCAAGCGCGACGCTACCCGTTGCCTT
>ERZ1108166.271-NODE-271-length-58627-cov-10.268610_pt1 | contig 58627 bp, 63 predicted proteins | sample MGYA00403702_ERZ1108166 | MGnify/ENA primary metagenome ERZ1108166 (study PRJEB35170, sample SAMEA104062401) | human gut metagenome | biome: human gut; feature: human-associated habitat; material: faeces | place: Denmark | collected 2012-05-01 ...
CCACCAGCAATAACAACTGAATATTTCTTTTCCATTTTCTTTTTCTCCTCTGTTTCATGGATTAATAAGTTTTAGAAACCCTCTATGCATCCAATATAAATAACATTCGCGCTAAATATATATTTATATTCCATGACCCCCAAGAGAGTTAATTTATTTTTTGCTGCACTAAGATCTTAATGTACCTTTATTGTAATATAAATAATTTTTGATTCAACATCTTAAGCGTATTTAAAGAAGAGGTTCACATTTATATCCTTTGCACAAGATCTGTGCATAAGTACAGTAAATATTAATAAAAAACCCTTAAAATTAAACTTCAAGGGTTCTCAAACTTAAAATTGTGCAGAAATATTTTACTCATCTAAATTATCCAGATAATCTAGATATTTAAGAAATAAAATTTCTACTGTATTAAAATATGCTGAAGTCGTTTCATAGGTACGATTATTAAATCTTTTGTATTGATCTGTAATTACATACAAACTTTTATCAGCAAGCCGCGCTAGTGTATTATTATTTAGTTTAGTGATAGAAACAATATAAGTACCTTTATTTTTCAATGTTTTCATTGCCTCAATTGCCATTTCATTTTCACCAGATACAGAAATAAAAATCATTACATCCTGTTCTCCTAAACCATTAATAGTCATCTTTAATTCACTTTTACCATATAAGGTGACGAAAAATACTTTAGTTTGAAGAAAAACTCTTTTAATCATTTCGGCTACTGTATTTTGTGTCTCACCAGTTCCAAAGACAAAGAGCCTACGTGCGTGATGTATATGTTCAAAGAGGTCATCAAGATCGCTATCTTTAGTTAGTTCCATACTTTTTAGATAATTATTACAAATTTCATCAAGCATTCCATCATTCTTTACTTGAACCTGCTGACATTCTAATTTTAAACGCATCTTAAATTCACGAAATCCCTCAAAAGATATCTTTTGGCTAAATCTTGAAATTGTTGCCCGTGATATGTTACAACGTTTAGATAATTCATCAATAGATATTTCACAGCACTCTTTTTTATGGGCTAATATATATTTCCAAATCATTAAATCATTTTCATTTAAATCATCATAATACTGATTTACCAGTTCTTCTAATTGCATAGTTTTACCTCCTGCACCATCATTTTAACATATTGTTCAACCAAGCGATAAAGGAAATAATCAAATATTTGAACAATTAAATTTTTTAAACTAAAATAAGAAGATTTTTATAGACAGTATCACTAAATAATGACATAATATTTAAGGTTAAAAAGGAGGACATGTATGTCTAATAAACGGATTATTCAAGTTGAGGATAAAGTCCCAGGAAAATTACTGATTCCATTATCATTACAACATATGTTTGCAATGTTTGGTGCCAGTGTTTTAGTACCTTTCTTATTTGGGATAAATCCAGCTATCGTCTTATTCATGAACGGTATTGGAACGTTATTATTTATTGTTATTACAAAAGGGAAAGCCCCTGCCTATCTAGGTTCTAGCTTCGCTTTTATTGCTCCAGCAAATATTGTCATTTCTAAATTTGGCTACCCTTATGCTTTGGGGGGATTCGTAGCAGTCGGATTTTGCGGCTGTTTATTAGCCTTAATTATTAAAAAATGTGGGACAAAATGGATCGATATTGTTTTACCACCAGCTGCAATGGGACCAGTAGTTGCATTAATTGGATTAGAATTAAGTGCTACTGCTGCAAATAATGCAGGCTTGATTGGTGATAATATTCAGATGGCCAATGTTTGGGTATTTTTAATTACTCTAGGAGTTGCAATTTTTGGAAATATTTGTTTTAGAAAATTTTTAAGTGTCATTCCAATTCTTATTGCAATTATCTGTGGATATATTGCAGCAATTTGTTTTGGATTAGTAGATTTTACAACTGTAGCAAATGCTCCACTATTTGCAATACCTAATTTCTCAACTCCAAAATTTGATATTAACGCTATCTTGATGATCTTACCAGTTCTTCTTGTAATTACTTCAGAACATATCGGTCATCAAATTGTTACAGGAAAAATAATCGGTAAAAACCTGTTAGAAGACCCTGGATTACATCGTTCTTTATTTGGTGATAATTTTTCAACTATGATTTCAGGATTTATCGGTTCTGTTCCAACAACTACATATGGTGAAAATATTGGGGTTATGGCTATCACCGGTGTATATAGTGTTCAAGTAATTGCAGGTGCAGCTGTTCTTTCTATTATTTGTTCATTCGTAGGACCCTTATCAGCACTAATTCAAACTATTCCTGGACCGGTTATTGGTGGAATCAGTTTCTTACTATATGGAATGATTGGTACTAGTGGATTAAGAATTTTAGTTGATCAAAAAGTTGATTACGCAACTAATAAAAACCTTATCTTAACTTCAGTTGTTTTTGTTACAGGATTAAGCAGTATTACGCTAAGCTTTGGTGGTGTCGAATTAACTGGAATGGTGCTAGCTTGTATTGTTGCTATGATTCTTTCACTAACTTTCTACTTATTAGATAAATTCAATTTGACTAATGATACTGCTGAGGAAAATAATTAATAATTTATTTAAAGGAACATCTCGATTTATATTTGAGATGCTCTTTTTTTGTTGTAATTATTTGCTATTTATATTGCGTTAAAGCATACTTTAAGATGTAAGATATAATTGATTTAGCTTTTAGCCTACAATAAATAGTGCTAAAATTAAATTATACAAGGACATAATATCATGGAGGTAATTATGGAAAAAGCAAAAGTTTATTATTGTGATATGCATACAGGAAGAATGAATCTTCCTGAAAAACTGAAGTTTTTAATGAAGAAAGCAGGTTTTGAAGAAATTGACTTTAAAAACAAATACACTGCTATCAAAGTACATTTCGGAGAACCCGGTAATTTAGCTTTTTTACGCCCAAATTACGCTAAAGCTGTTGCTGACTATGTAAAAGAATTGGGTGGAAAAGCTTTTGTAACTGATTGTAATACTCTATATGTGGGAGGAAGAAAAAATGCACTAGATCATTTAGACAGTGCTTATTCTAATGGCTACAATCCTTTCCAAACCGGAGTTCACACAATCATTGCTGATGGTTTAAAAGGAACAGATGAAGAAATCGTTCCAATCAATGGAGAATATGTTAAAGAAGCAAAAATTGGTCAAGCGATTATGGATGCTGATATTATCATTTCGTTAAATCACTTTAAAGGACACGAATTGACTGGATTTGGTGGTGCTTTGAAAAATTTAGGTATGGGATGTGGTTCCCGTGCTGGTAAAATGGAAATGCACAGTGCTGGCAAACCTGTCGTTGAGCAAGATAAGTGCATTGGCTGTGGACAATGTATTAAAATTTGTGCTCATAACGGGACAAGTATTACTGATCACAAAGCCTCTATCGATCATGATAAATGTGTTGGATGCGGTCGCTGTATTGGAGTCTGTCCTAAAGATGCAATCGTTGCCAGCATGGATGAAGCTAATGACATTTTAAACTATAAGATTGCTGAATATACTAAAGCAGTTGTGCAAGATCGGCCATGTTTTCATATTTCATTGGTTATTGATGTATCACCTTATTGTGATTGTCATAGTGAAAATGATATTGCCATCGTCCCTGATGTCGGAATGTTTGCCTCATTTGATCCCGTTGCTTTAGATATGGCTTGTGCTGATGCTGTTAATAAACAGCCTGCTATTGCAAATAGTTTGTTAGATAAACATGGTCATCATCATCATGATCACTTTACTGACGTATCACCTGAAACAAACTGGAAATCTTGTTTAGAACATGGTGAAAAAATTGGAATCGGAACTCGTGAATACGAACTCATTGAAATAAAATAGTAAAAAAGATCATTACGATCTTTTTTTAAATATCTCCATAACGATAGATAGGATACTCAGAATAACTAATTCCTCCAGTTTGAACATAACGGTTAATATTAACCAATTCATATGATTGCTCAGCGGTTATTATATTTACGATAACATTTATCTCACTACCATTAGATAAGTCTTTTGATAATTTTATCTTTTTTTGCTTATCTAAAGTTGTATTAGTTTGACCAATTTTTTCATAATTATTATTTTTAATTTTATTAATAATTATCTCTACTTTATTTGATAAAGTACCACTATAATCAATCTTTTCGTTTTCTAAATAACTATAATCTAATTTATAAATCATATTATTTCTAATCAATTTATAATTTTTATCACCTGGAATATAGATATAAATCAAGTGACTCAACAAGTTGTCTAAATGATGTTCTATTTCTGAATCCGCATTAATTTTTTCTCCTTTATCACCATTTTTAACCAAAATTTCAAAGTTAGCATAATTCACTAAAGGAATTGTTTCTGTTAAAACAAAAGTATAAGCATTTTCTTTAGTCATTGGATAAATACTCTGATTATTAAAAACATCAACAATACAGATATTTACTTGAGTTATATCTGTATAATTATTTAAAACGCATTTATAATTAATACTCATTGTCATTTTATCAAAGTCATAACTAATCACTTTAAATGTTGTATTTGAATAATCTATTATATTGTTATCAGTTATTGGAGTTGTACTATTATTAGGATAAAAAACTACCTCATTAGTTCCCTTTTTAACTAGTATTGCTAATGCAACACATAAACAAAGAGTACAAATAATAATAATTATCCAATCACGAATAATCTTTTTTTTATTTTCCTTTTGTAGATTCTCTAACACTAATGATGTTTGTTCATATATCTTATTGATTGAATCAGCTTCTGTTTCATCATCAAGATCTAATAATTGGGTAATACTTATTTCATAAAATTGACTTATTGTTATCATTATTTTCATGTCTGGTAAACTTAAATCACTTTCCCATTTAGACACTGTTTGCCTTGATACATTTAATTCACGGCCCAAAGCTTCTTGTGAAATCCCTTTTTCTTGCCTTAGGCTTAGTAGTTTTTTACCAATGCTCATAACCCATCCCTCCTATCTATATCATAGATATTTTGTCTTTTTTCGTCTATATCAATCCGTTAACATTTCGCCAATAATGTTAACATGAAAAAAAACTGTAACTACATATTGATATAACTCCGCTAAAGTAGATAGGAACCGATTATTTATAATTAAAAGTGAATTTGAAATATCTCCCGTTTATTAGATATTAAGTATTAAATACCGAGGTATATTTCACTTTTTTATCTTAACTTTCTATAATTTGTTCAAACCATTCAATCTTATCAGCTTTTTTGTTTAAATACCCTAAAACTTTATAACTACTTAATCTTTCAATCATTATTCGATTATCTTGATGAAGGAGATTGTTACTATCAAAATTATTCATAATAAAACCAAGTACATTTAAATTTAACTGTTTAGCATATTGAGCCGTTAAAACCGCTCCATTAATACTACCCAAGCCTGATGATGTTACAATTATTAGCGGATAGTTAGCCAGTAACATCACATCACTAAGCATTATCAATTTATCATCGCGCAGTGGACAAATAATACCACCACTTCCTTCAATAACAACAAAATCATGCTTATTTTCTAAATCTGTCAAATCTGCTTTTATAGTATTTAAATCAACTGGTGTATTAGTCTTTTTTGCAGCTAGATGAGGCGCAAATGCTTCTTCATAAACAAAAGATACTTTACAGCTTTCATTTGGCAGACTTGCATACTGCTTAACAACTTCTAAATCACCTGGTATCAGTACATCATTTTCAACAACGGCACCACTTAAGGCCGCCTTATAATAACCAACCTTATACTGTGATTTCAAGGCTTTAACTATTCTTGCACTTACATATGTCTTTCCAACATCTGTCCCTGTTCCAGTAACAAACAAACCTTTAATCATGGCTTGGCTACCCTAAATCCCAATTGCTTAATGATTCTTTGATCTTCAGCAATAGTTATTCCCTGAGTTGTAAGCATATCTCCAGTGATAGCGCCATTAGCACCACTTTTAAATACATTTATTCCTTTATCATCAAAAAGCCCTCTACCACCAGCCATTCTAATCGTTGCATCAGGAAGAATAAAACGAAAAATGGCAAATATTCTTTCAACATCTTCTTTTGATAATGGTTTCAAATGTTCTAACGGTGTTCCTCTAATTGGATTTAGAACATTGATTGGAACCGACTTTATTCCTAAGTCTTTTAATTCAAAAGCTAGATCAAGTCGATCAAGCCATGATTCTCCCATTCCTACAATTCCGCCACTACAAACCTCCAAACCTGCTAATTTTGCAGCCTTAATTGTTTTGATTTTTTGCTCGTAACTATGAGTAGTACAAACATTATTAAAGTAGTTACGTGATGTTTCCAAATTATTATGATATCTTTTAACGCCTGTTTCTTTAAGTTTTTTTAACTCTTCAAAGTTTAATAGTCCTAGTGAAGCACATAAGGATATCGTTGTAGTATCATTAAGTTCTTGATATATTTTTAAAATTTTATTAAATTCTTGAACATTTAATTTCCGTCCGGATGTCACAATAGAAAAACGTTCGACACCTTGCTTTTGATTATGTAGGGCTATTGCTTTAATTTCACTAATTTTCAACAAACTATAAATATCAATTCCAGTTTGATAATAAACTGATTGAGCACAATATTTACAATTCTCTCTACACCGCCCGCTTTTACCATTAATAATTGAACAAAGATCAAATGTACTACCACAATAGCTTCTTCTAATTAGTTCAGCCCCTTGCTTTAAAGTCCCTAGATCATAATCTATCAGCATCTTAGCTTCTGCTTTACTAATTTCATAACCAGCCATAATTTGTGCAATGAGCTTCTCTAACATTGTATTCTCCTCTTTTTAAAAATCTTTTCAAATCTAATTCCTGTCCCGACTGCTAAAAAACTTAAAAATAAGTCACCTGGTAAATCTAAAGGAAAACATGAGAGCAAAACTAGTTTCCAAGTTATTGGAGTTCCAGTATAGTAATTCAAAATGATATATTTATAGCCAAGTCCAATCATATAAGTGGCCAAAAGACCACTCAATACTGCCAAAACATATTTTTTTGCTGCTATTTCATTAGTTTTTTCACATATTATGCCTGTAACATACGCTCCTGCAATAAAACCAATTAAATAACCAAAACTAGGTCTAACAATATACGCTAAACCTCCACCGGCCGCAAATATTGGTAATCCTAGTAATCCAATTACAACATACAGTAATACTGCCAATGCTCCTAATTTTGAGCCTAATAAAATTCCAGCTAGCAAAACAAAGAAAAATTGTAATGTAAAATAATCCATGAAAGGTACCGGAATCTGTATAAATGCTCCGATTGTAATTAGAGCCGTAAAAATTGCACAATAGGTTATTTTCTTTGTTGTTAGTAACTTATTCTGCTCCATGGTTTCCTCCTATAATACTTACTTCACCCGCGGTTAATACCATTTCTGCACCATTGCTACTAACGACCAAATTACCTAAATCATTAATTTCACGAACTAAACCGGTAAACTGCTCCCCCTTTTGATTAAAAGTTATTTGCTTATGCAATACACATGAAGCCATGCGATATTCATTCAAAACCAATTTAAAATCCTCATCGATAATTGCAAATAGCTGATTTAAGATTTCTGCAATAAATTGATTACGATTAGCTTCTTGTAATCCTAGAGAAGTAGCTATGGAAGCTATTTCTAATGGAAAATTATCAGTTGATACATTAATTCCAATTCCAATAATAATTGCTTCGATCATTCCGCTTTCAAAATCACTAATTGCCTCACTTAAAATACCACAAACCTTCTTCCCACGATAATACAAATCATTAACCCACTTAATTGCTACTTCAATATCATATAGCTTTGCAATTGCTCGCCTAACCGCAACTGCTGTTTTAATTGTAATCATAGTTGCATTTTGTAGCGAATCTCCTGTTTTTAATAAAACACTCATATAAACCCCTTTTTGAGCCGGTGAATAAAAACTTCGTCCAAATCTACCACGTCCGGCGCTTTGTTCTTCAGACACAATTACACTATGATTTTTACCACCATTTATTGCTAATTTCTTCATTTGTGTATTGGTTGAATCGATTGTTTTATATGAAAAGATATCAATTTCTTCAGTTAAATAATATGCAATTCCTTGTTTTGATAAAACATCACTATTTTCTAATAATACATATCCTTTATTTGGCGTTGCTTCAATATTATATCCCTCTTCTTTTAATGTCTTTATCGCTTTCCAAATTGCCGCACGACTAACATGCAATTGGTTGGCTAACTCTTGTCCGGATATTACCTTACTACGATTTTCTTCAAGTAAAGCAATTACATTTTGTTTTACACTCATTGAATCACCTCGTTTTTAAGCATAGCAAACATTCACTAAATTGTAAACTAATTATTTGAAATTAGTTTACAATTAAAAAGACAACCTTAGTTGTCTACTTAGTCAATTCTATTACATCTTTAATCATGGTTATCCTAATCATTCTACTAATCGTCTTTCTTCCCATACTAACAATTAAAACCCAATCATCATCTAAATCAATGATTTTACCTTCTACACTATATGGGACATCAATCAAAAACATGGTTTCTTTTACAATCAATTCGCAATCACACTGCTTTAATCCTGCTAAAATATTCTTAATTCGATCTGTTTCCTTAATTTCTTTTTCAATATTTTTAACATTATTTTTCTTTAGTTTTTCAATCTCATATATTGCACAAATACTTATAACTAAAGCAATAATTGCAATAATAGTCGTCATTATAATTCCCCCTCGACCTTAAAGCCGCTAATACATGATAGATCAATTAGTTTGGTAACAGTTTCTTTTTTTATAAACGAACCTTTTTTTGTTCGATGATACTGCACTTTAACCCAATCATCATTGACATCAACAATTAGAACCTTTCCATCACTTGTAGATATATCTAACAAATAGGCATCTCGTGTGCACTCCAGCGTACAAGTTTTTCCGATCAAATATTGTAAAAGATGTAGGTCTTTAGTTTTATTATTACTAACTATTTCAATCTCATTTTCCATTAAATCATCTAAACTTATATTATATAACTGTGCCAATTCCATGGCTTTATCAACTGCGGGTAAGGCTTGATCACATTCCCAGTTAGAAATAGTTTGTCTACTCACTGATAACTTATCTGCAACCTCTTGTTGACTATAGCCCTGTTTTTTTCTTAATCGCATTAATTTTTCGCCCAACATCTGCTTTCCTCCTATAATTAATAGTATAAATAAACCATCAAAATAATGCTACCAAAGATATTAGGAATGTTGTCAAATATTTTTGACAAGCCTTTCTAGACATAATCTTAAACAGCCGTTTTACTCTTGACCGCTTGAGAAAAATCTGTATAAATCCATTTCGTCAAATCAATTTCTTTACTTTTAGCAATACACCACGTCATTACTTGGAAAAGAATAATTAGTAAATATGCAGCCTGATACTCATCTAAAGCAATATCTAATGCTAAGGTCTTATTGATTGTGCTTTCGTAATAGCAAACACGTGCTCCGTATACTGTGATTCATAGGCTTTTAATAGTTTTGCTTTAGATAATCTTGGACTTGGCGTTTCGATAAAGAAAATTCGATGTTCTGGATTGACTTCCAAATATGGTCCATGCATATAAGCCTCTAACTTATAACCTTGACTTGCAACCCTAATTGTTTCAGAAAATTTTGTTTCCATCTCTTTAGCTGTTCCTACTGTTGCGCCATAATCAATAACACTGAAACGAACCGCATCTTTAAAATCATCATTATACTGACTTACAAAAGTTTCATTTTTCTTAATGATTTTATTAATCTTAGTTGTTACCGTATTTATCTTTTCAAGAAAAAGTGATTGCCCGTTTGGGTGAGGTCTCAAGTATCTTCAATATCAGTGAACCAATTATGTTTGGACTTCCTGTCGTTTTCAACCCTATTTATACTGTTCCTTTCTGTATTGTTTCTATTTGTTTCAACTTTAATAGCATATTTTGCAACTGCAGTTGGCTTAGTAGGACATACTTATATTGTTATCCCATGGGTAACTCCCCCCTTACTTTCTGGTTATCTATCTACTGGTGATATACGGGGTACGCCCTCACAGATCGTTATAACCATAATTGGACTCTTAGTTTATGCACCACTTGTATCAGCTTCTAATAAAGCTGCTAAAAAACAAGGTTTAGAAACAGCTGAATAATTATCAACCTGGCAGAATCGAATCGATTCTGCTTTTTGTTGCGAATCATTTTCAGCAAAATATGTTATAATATTTTATTATTTTATTTTGTATTATTTGTATTATGTTATATAATACAAATATAAGAGGTGAGTAATATGTGGATTTTAATTTTATGTTTAGTTTTTATTAATGTAGTAATGTACTTTTCTTCTAAACGAGAGAGTCGTTATAATGAAGGACGCTTATTTTTAGTTACAATCCCTGATTGGGCTTATGAATCTGTTGAAATTAAAGAAATTGAGAAACAGTTTAAAAAAGAACATTTATGGGTATTTATTATCTCATTTATTCCTTTATTTATTTTTTCAACTAAATGGCTATTACTTTATTTTATGATTGTGATATGGTTTAACGTTTCCGTCTATTATGTTCCGTATAGAAAAGCACGTGCTAAATTATTAGCTTTAAAAAAATTGCGCAATTGGCCAGATGAAAAAATAGAAAAAATTAAAATTGATTTATCATTATCAGCCTATATGGAAAAACACCCTTTTAATTTAAGACGTTACTTCTTCGTTTTAATAATTGATCTATCTGTATTAGGAAATATGATTTATTTCCACGCTGAAAATGCCATGTATCTTTACATGGTATTACAATTTATGGTCTTAGTACTTGGAATTGTCTTTATTAAAAAATTACCAAATAAAACATTCTGTAAAAACAGTGAAGTAAATATAACATTGAATTTACTACGTCGTGATTCTTTTCATCATTGTTTTTTCTTTTTAATCACTGGTGATAGTATTTTTAACTTAGCTTTACAATTTTTCTTACTTGAAAAGCTACCTTTTGTAATACTCCTTTTAGTTGCCTTAATAATGATTCTTTGTGTAATTATCATTGTCATTAAAGCTAACCATTATCGAGAGAAAAAGGCAAAGATTCTCGCTCATTACAACGAATGTGAATATACCATCAGTAATGATGATTGCTGGAAAATCGGTTGGTTTGGTCCAACGTATTATAATAAAGCTGATCCACGTACACTTATTTCAGCGCCAAATGGAACACAGATGACATTTAATACTGCAAAACCGGCTTATCGAATTTTTATTATTGGTATTTGGACATTTGTTATTGCTTTATTGCTATGGTTATTTGGATATCCGTATTATTTAGATATAACTAATAATCTTGTCAATCTTTCTTTAACCGATCAAGCAGTAGTTGTTGATAGTCCTTTCTACGATGTTTCAATTGATCTTCAAAAAGTTAATAAAGCAGAATTAGCCGATGATTTAGGTAAAGGAATTAGAACTAATGGAACCGATACTTTTGTTTATGGTAAGGGAAATTATACTTTTGACCGTTATGGTAAGTGTAAAGTATACATGGCAAGTTTGCATCCTTGCTATATAATTTTGTATACTGATGATATAACCTATATCGTTAATGATGATGATATTCAAAATACTAAACTCATCTATCAAGAAATTCAGGAGGTGCTTAGCCAATGATTATTAATCTAGACTATACAAGTGAAATTCCAATTTATTTGCAACTACGTAATGAAATTGTTAAAGGTATTGCTAACGGTCAATTTAAATACGGCGAGTCATTACCAACCGTTAGGACTTTAGCTCAAGATCTTCAAGTAAATAATATGACCGTTAATAAAGCTTATGGGCTGCTAAAACAAGAAGGCTATATTTGTATTGATCGCCGTCATGGTGCTAAAGTTCAACCAACGATTGATAATTCTCATGAACATCAAGAAAAATTACTTGATGAGCTAGAGTTACTAGCTAGTGAAGCAATTGTTAAAGGCATGAATAAGGATGAATTTATTAATACTTGTAAAGCTTTATTACAAACAATTCAATATGATGCTTCAATTGTACAATAAAAATACCCGTAAATTAGTTACTCTTGCTAATCTTACGGGTAAATTATTTTTTACTCTTCTTATTTAATTTCAAGATTAAGCTATGTTGTTTGGCTAAATCTTGAAATAAATCAAATACATATTTAGCTTGCTCTTTTTTTGTTAGAGCTGACAGCTTTGAATTAGTTTCTATCTGTTTAATTAGACTTTTAAGTTCTTCTAACTCTAAAAGATTTACAGCAAGACAATAAAAACTCTTTTTTCGTCCATCATTATATTTTTCTAAAAATATTTTTAAAATATCTATCTTTTCAAGCTGCTCTTGATTATATGTGTCTATACCACCATCTTTAGCTTTCATTAAATCTTGATGATAATGTTGATGTGTAATAAATGAATCATATTTAGCAAATTTCATGTATTTATCACAAGGATATGATGAACATTCATAACAATATGTGAGATTATCATGTTCCAAACTACAACGAGCAATCCTACAACTTTGATTTCCTGCTCCACCACCACATCCTGGACAGTAACCATCAATATGCATCGGACACAAACCACAGTTCAAACCGCACAAAGATAATAATTGATTATTTCGTTTAAATCCTTTCATTTTTTTCTCCCCATATTATTAATAGTTTAACTTATTATCTTTAATTCTAGCATAAATTTCCATAAAATATAAACCAGCAGATAAAATCTTTCCATTTTTAAAAATATATTTATTTTTTATTATTAGCTTGTAAATAACTTTTATTAAAGTATAATAAAAGTAGGAGGCACACATGACCAAAAAAATTCTTAAAGATGTAAAAAAACATCACTTACATCTATTATTACAATCATTATTTAGTAGAGACAGTGCCACAATGAGCGAATTGAGCAATGATACTCAATTATCACAGCCTAGTGTAAGAAATATGATTCGCCTTTTGCAACAACACGATATTGTTAAAGAAACAGGTAACGATCATTCAACCGGTGGACGTTGCCCAACCCGCTTTGCATTAGTTGAAAAGCATTTTAATATAATCTGTCTCTATATTCAAAACCCTAAAATAACTTATCAAATTCATTCTTACAAAAAAATACTAACAACCGATATTCTGGAATTTGAGGATGAACAACAATTAATTACTCTAATTAAAGTGCTTCTCACCAAATTCAATTGTCAATGTATCGTTATTGCAGTTGAAGGAATCGTTAGAGATAATGAATATTTAACCGACCACAATAACCACTTTGAAACCCACACTTGGATCACAGAGTTAGAAAAGAGTATCAATATTCCTATTCTAGTTGAAAACGATGTCAAAGCGATGCAATTAGGTACTTGTTATCATCATCATAAAAATAGTTCAATTTATTTGCACCTAAACAAAAAGGGAATTGGTAGTTCATATATGTATAATGGACAATTAGTTCATGGCAAATATGGAATTGCTGGTGAAATAGGACTTATTCCTTATCACGATATTTCCTTAAATCAAGCAGTTAGGACATGTAACAAGCCAAAAGACTTTCAAAACATTATTGCTTATCTATTAATAATTGTTTTAACGTCTTTAGACCCTGAGCATGTTGACCTTTCTCTTGAACTTGATTGGGACTTGGATTGGCATTTAATTAATGAAACTATTTATACTTATCTACACTCACAATTTATTTATGATATTAAAGTTTATAAACAATATTTAGATAACTTATTCCATGGGTTAAATTATTTAGGAATTGAAAAAATATTAAAACAATTAGTGGAGGAAAGTAATGAAAAAATATAAAGCAATTATTTATGACCTTGACGGAACAGTATTAAATACAATAAATATGAATATGTATCCCTTGATTAAGATTATTAAAGAAGAAACTGGTGAAGATTGGACATTTGAAAAAGTCTTAAAATTTTTACCCTATCCAGGTATGAAAGTAATGGAAGAGTTACAAGTAGCTGATAAAGAAAAGGCTTACGCTAGATGGGTTAAATATGTCAATGAATATGAAGAAGGCGCTTCTTTATACCCAGGGTTTGAAGAAATTTTTGAAGCATTTGACGGAAGCATCATTCAAGCAGTTGCTTCAGCAAAAACAACAGCACAGTATCAAATTGATTTTGTTGCAAAAGGTTTAGATAAATATATGAAAACTGCTGTTTTAGCTAACGATACAGTCAAGCATAAACCCGATCCCGAACCGTTATTAGAATGTTTAAAGCGATTATCTTTGCAACCTGAAGATGTTATTTATATCGGTGATGCTCATTCTGATTATCTCGCATCTAAAAACGCTGGTATCGACTTTGGTTATGCAAAATGGGGAAGTGTTTCCGCTAAAGGTATTGATAAACCAGATCACGTGTTTGAGCAGCCACTTGATCTATTAAAGTTATTATCTTAAATGACTGAAAAAGAAAAAATGTTAGCTGGGGAATTATATGATTGTGGCGATGCCGAATTACTTGCTCTATGGCATCGAGCCAAAGATCTAGCCCGAGATTATAATCTAACCAATTCTAGCGATACCAAAAGAAAAAGTGAGCTTCTTAATGAATTATTAGGTAAAGTTGGAAACCAATTATGGATTACCCCACCTTTTCATGTTGATTATGGCTGTAATATATATTTTGGGAATAACTGCGAAGTTAATATGAATTGTACATTTCTCGATGATAATAAAATTATTATTGGTGATAATGTTTTAATTGCCCCAAATGTACAAATATATACCGCTTATCATCCTACTCATTATCTTGATCGTTTTACTATCAGTGAAAATGAAACATTCAATTTTTGTAAAACACAAACAGCCCCAGTTATTATTGGTAAAAATGTTTGGATTGGCGGGGGAACAATTATTCTACCGGGAGTTACAATTGGTGATAATACCGTAATTGGAGCAGGTAGTGTTGTTACAAAAGATATCCCTGCTGATACAATTGCTTATGGCAATCCTTGTAAAGTTCATAAAGCCAATGAACGCAGCAAAAGTATTTAATAAAAAAGAACTAGATTTAACAAATCGTTTGATGTGACCTCAGAAAGTTATATCAAAAATGATATGTGCCCTGAATTTTAGATACATATCAAATTCTAACGGTTAGGAGGTCGGTACAGTTAAATCCAGCTCTTTTTATTTTATTCAATCTTCAAATCAACTAATTCACTGGCATAATCCGTTTTGTAGTCCCCGTTATATTGCTCACTAAACACTTTTATCTGATAGTTATCATGATCATATTTTTTTGGCAACTCAATTAAAGCAACACCAATTTTAGTAACACTAATATCAGCTAACTGACCATAAGATACAATCTCATTTTGTGTTTTATCAATTATAACTGCACTGAGTAAATCCCCATCGCCTTGGGCATTATAATTAAAACTTATTTTATTATTTTCTTTAACCTGATCGCTCACAACTAAGGTTTGTGAAGCATCTTTTAATGTTAAACGATAATCACTAAGTAATTCTTGATGTTCCACGTCCTGCATTGCTTTGCTCCCGACTACTCCACTGACTTTACCACCTTGGGCTGCAGCAAAAAATAAAACTGCATGAGGATCAAGATTAGCAGTAGCTCTTGCACTAAGATGCTCGACAGTAATATCTAATTGTGCAAAAACTCCACATTTAGAGATATATCCCGCTAATTTAGGATCATCTTTAGCAGCTGCTGACAACCAGTAATAATTCCCCTCCTGACGATAATGACGATCTTCAAGTCCACAACTATTTGAATTCATTATTTTTGCTGTTGGGGCAAAAAATTTATCACCAAATAACTGTGATTCTATAAATGAATAACTAGTAACAGTAACAACGTCACCACCTGGTTGAGTAGTATTAAATATTACTTCCGCTTCTTTTGGTGATAAAGTTTGAGATGCTAACGCAATCTCTGCTTGTCGTAAAGCACTAGTTTCATAGCGATTACTTTCCTGATCAAATGGTGTTGAGGTTTGAAGCTTTGTTGAAATTAATAAAATGGATTTAATAGCTTTTCCATCTTCATCAAAAAAGCTAGTTTCTTCCGGATTTAAAATATTCCATTGAAATTGACCATCAGCCCCTAAATATAAAGTTTCAAACTTCCCGGATGTTCCCCTAGCTATTTTTTCAACAGCCTTATCTGCCATCATCATACTTTGTTTATCTTGTATATTCAAAGTATCGGGATTTTTATAATTATTAGCCGGAGCATTATTTTTTAAAAATAATCCTATTAAAGTTACTATAATTACAGTGCAACCAATCTTAAAATATTTTTTAGGCATTTTCTTACCTCCTGATCATTCAAGATCATCCCTAATACTAACTTTAAACAACTAGTACAACCGCTTCATAAGCCCGTAATTTCCCTCTTATCAAATCATTATAATTTCCTAGTAACACCTTTGCTTCAGCTTCAAATAAAGTTTTATCATAGGTAACCTCTTTAGCTGTAAAATTAGATAAGACAAATAATTTTTTTCCGTCATACTCCCGTTTATAAACATAGACTTCATTACTATCCTCATAATATTCTTGATAATCACCAAACTGAACAACTTCATTTTCCTTTAAAATTGAGATCATTTTTTTATAGTAATTAAAAATTGAGTTTTCATCAGTTATTTGTGCTTGTGCATTAAGCCATTTATAATTTTGATTAACTTTGATCCATGGTTCAGCATCAGAGAATCCTGCATTTTCTAGATCATTCCATTGCATTGGAGTACGTGCATGATCACGACTTGATTTATTAATAAATCGAAGCATCTCTTCAGGGGTAAACATTTTTTCCACTTCAACATACTGATGATAAGAATTTATACTTTCAATATCTCTAAGCTCACCAATATTCTTAAACTCAACATTAGTCATTCCAAGTTCTTCACCTTGATAAATATAAGGAGTCCCTTGTAAAAAATATTGGGCAGTAGCAAGCATTTTTGCTGATTTTTCCCAAGTTTCTTTAGAACTTGTATCTCCAAAACGACTAACTACTCGTGGTTGATCATGATTATTCCAAAATAACGAATTCCATGCTCGTCCATGCATATCAATTTGCCATTTTCTTAAAATTGCTTTTACATCCGTTAATTTAAATCTTTCATCACTCCATTTTTGTTTTTCACCACCATCAACATCCATTAATTCAAATTGGAAAACCATACTCATTTCTTTTCCATCATTACTTGCATATTGAATAGCTTCTTTTGTTGTCACTGCTGGAGCTTCTCCAACAGTCATCACATCATATTTTGAAAAAACGTTATCTGTTAACTCACGAATATATTCATGGACACGAGGTCCATTAGCACTGACACTATGCCCCTTTATTGGACTATCTTGATAAATATTATCTTGATCTTTAGAAATCAAATTAATGACATCCATTCTAAATCCATCAATTCCTTTATCAAGCCACCAGGCAATCATTTTTTGAATTTCATTTCTAACATCAGTATTATCCCAATTTAAATCCGGTTGTTTTTTAGAAAATAAATGTAAATAATACTGTTTCGTTGTCTCATCATACTGCCAAGCTGAACCTAGAAAACAACTTGTCCAATTATTTGGTACACTGCCATCTTCTTTACCATCTTTCCAAATATAATAATCACGATATGGATTATCTTTACTTTTCTTACTTTCGATAAACCATCTATGTTCATCAGAGGTATGATTAACAACAAGATCCATAACTATCTTAATATTTCGCTTATGAGCTTGCGTTAAAAGATTCTCAAAATCAGTCATATTTCCAAAACATTGCATTATCTCATAGTAGTCTGAGATATCATATCCATTATCATCATTTGGCGATTCATAAATTGGCGTGATCCACAACACATCAACTCCCAATGTTGCTAAATAATCTAACTGCTCAGTAATCCCATTAATATCACCGATCCCATCATGATTGGTATCTTTAAAACTCCGCACATATATTTCATACACAACACTCTTTTGCCACCAGTTTTTCATTTTATTATTCCTCCTCAAATCCTAAACTATAGCCCAATATAAACGAAACAATTAATAATACTAACATCATAATTATACCATAAATATTATTATAAACATCTTTTTCCTCAGAAAAAGCAAGCGTTATCATTATAATATCTTGTAAGTTCTAAATAACTTATAGAAAGCCCCTAGCAAACTCGTAAGACTGATCACAATTACATTTATATCCATTATTATAAATACTTTAAACATTATAAAAAAACTAGAGCTAACTCTAGTTTAAATAGCTGTTAATTTAATCAGCAGCTTCTAATTTATAATCTTTCAATATTCTTTTTAATTCTATTAATCGATTTTTAAAATTAACACTAGAAATAAACTGTTCTGTGAACTTCTCAAACTCCACTTCACCTTTCTCTACTACTAAAATAAAATAGCATAAACATAACAATGGCATATCACCAGAAATTATATTTGTTTTAGTCCTTGTTGCATCACGATAAAGAACATCAATGTGTTCCATTATCAGCTGTTGATATTGCTTTAATTTTTGATCTACCTCCTGAAGTTTACTTATATTCAAATACTCAAACATCCTAATGATATTCTCAAAATTACCCTGACTAACCTTCTTAGCTTTCATTTCTTTAATTAAAAATTCTGTCAATTCATTATATTCAGGACTTTTGACTTTAAATACAGCTAATGATTCTTTATCAATATCAGCACTTAAATAAGAAAGCAGCAAATGATTTTGATATGCAAAGATCTCATTTTTAATTCTTAAAAATTCCTCATCTGCCAATTCTAACAATCCAGCTAACCGTGAAAAACTCCTTTTAATATCATAGGGAATCTCTTCTTGAGATTTATAACCTAAATCATGTTCAATCTCAGCCCATGTGTATTGCAGAATTGAGCTAATTTGAATTTCTAATTTTAAATTATGATACTTAAGATATTCCTGTGCTTTAACATACTTAGGATCAATTTGAACCACATAATGCAACGAACGATACCCAAAACGTTTTGGATCCAGACTCTTTCTTTTATCAATAGAATTATCACGATCAATAATAAACTCATTTTCAATTAATTTCGATATTTGATCAACAGTATCCGTATAATATGTAATTACCCTAATACCTGATAAATCTGTTATTTCATCTAATTTTTGATACTTGTTTTTTAACTCTATCTTTTTAGATAAACTCTCAATACTCTTTGTTCTACTAGTGATTGAATGAAACGATATTTGTTCACGATTCAACAAATTACATATATATGTTTCCATCAAATTTGTAAATTGTTCATATGTTGTAAGATTATTGCTATATTCTCTTACTAAATCTTCATTATCCATAATTTTCCCCTCTAACTCTCTAGTCATAAGTTATTATCATGCACTATTATACTTGTTAAGAAACTAGAAATTTGACACTTTATATCTTTATGAGTCGTATTTTTATCAATTTCTATTTTTTACTGAACCCCCTTTAAGATCATTCAGCCATCCAAAAAATATTAACACTGAGACTCTATCCATTATTATATTGATTGATGATTTTTCTTAAAATCTTCACCCCAGCTATACATAGCATCCAAGATTGGTTTTAAACTATAACCTAACTCAGTTAGCGAATATTCGACTTTAGGAGGAACTTCGGGATAAACTTTACGACTAATCAATCCATTCTCCTCCATTGCCCGAAGGTTTGAAGTTAATACTTTTTGAGAAATCGTTCCGATTGATTTTTTTAACTCACCAAATCTTTTTTTCCCTGGTAGCAGATCCCTAATAATCAAAACCTTCCATTTATCACTTATTAATAATAATGTAGTTTCAACTGGACATTTTGGAAATTCTTTCATATGTGTACTCCTTATAGTTTCTTATAGTAACTAAGTATATTTTATAAACTATACTTATGAAAGTCAAGTTAGTTACATAAAAGAAACTAAGCCACTTTTATGTGCGTACTTCACAAATAGCAACCATTGAAGGATAATAACGATGAGAAGGGAGTGTTATAATGTTTCAAAGAGAATCACTTGATATTTTAAAATTGAGTCAAGCAATCAAAAAATGTGATGCAATCTTAATTGGAGCTGGAGCTGGACTTTCTAGCGCCGCTGGTCTGTCATACTCAGGGAACCGTTTTAAAAAATATTTTAATGATTTCATTACAAAATATCATTTACAAGATATGTATTCGGCAGGCTTTTACCCCTATCCTAGTTTAGAGAAATACTGGGCTTATTGGAGTCGTCATATTTATTATAACCGCTATTTGGAAGCCCCTAAAGATACTTATAAAAAATTATTAAACCTACTCATTAATAAAGATTATTTCGTCATTACAACAAATGTTGATCATCAGTTTCAAATAGCTGGTTTTATTAAAGAAAAATTATTTTATACTCAAGGAGATTACGGACTTTGGCAATGTTCAAAACCATGCCATCAAAAAACTTATGATAATTACGAGACAGTTGTTACAATGATCAAACAACAGCATGATTTGAAAATTCCCAGTTCACTAATTCCGTACTGTCCAATATGTAATGCTCCAATGACAATGAATCTTCGCTGTGATAAAACATTTGTTCAAGATTCCGGCTGGTATCATGCCCAAGAACGTTATTATCACTTTTTAAATAAATATCATTATTCCAAAATCGTTTATTTAGAATTAGGAGTTGGCTATAATACCCCTGGAATTATCAAATATCCATTTTGGCAATTAACTATAGAGAATCCTAAAGCTATTTATGCCTGCATCAATCAAGATATTATTGATTTACCTTCGGAATTAAAAAAACAGACTATCATGATCAACGATAACATTCATAATGTCTTATCGTCTTTGGAGAAATTGCTATGAATCAAATAACCCGATTACAATTTTTAATTAACTATTTAATTCAAGAAAATAAACTTGAAATTGAACTTCCTACAGAACAAGCACAACTATTTTCCCTTTATCGCTCATTAGTAAATATTCGTGAAGCAAAAACAGCTACTGACAAATTCATTATGATTCAAAACAAAATGTTAAAAAATGAAATTAAACGAAAAGGAATCATTGACTCAAGCAATTTCAAAAAATCAATGAATATCTGGCGTGGTGATATCACCCAACTAAAAGTTGATGCCATTGTAAATGCTGCCAATAATCAAATGGAAGGATGCTTTATCCCTGGACATAATTGTATCGACAATGCTATCCATACCTTTGCAGGAGTTCAATTAAGAAATGAATGTCACCAAATCATGTCTAAACAGCGTTATCTTGAGCCCACCGGAAAAGCAAAAATAACTAATGCTTATAATCTTCCTTGTCGTTATATCGTCCATACAGTTGGTCCTATCGTTCATAATGTACTAACAGATGAAAAGCGCTTTTTATTAGCTGAATGTTATCGTAATTGTTTAAAAAAAGCTGAGGTTTATGGATTAAAAAGTATTGCTTTTTGTTGTATCTCTACAGGAGTATTTAACTTTCCTAAAAAAGAAGCAGCTCAAATTGCAATCAATACAGTATCCACATTTCTTAAAGGAAGTCAGATTGAAAAAGTTATTTTTAACGTTTTCAAAGAGGACGATGAAATGATCTATCAGCAATTACTAAATAATAAATCTAAATAGAATCGTAATATTTTTAGGTGTTTTGACAACACCTTTTTCTTTTGAATGATTTAAATCATTTTACATATTTATGGTTTTGATGAATACTAAAATCAAAAGTGCTATACTAATATTAAAGAAACGTTAAATTTGCGTAAGAGTTTTGTAAGTAATCCGACTTTACTTGATAATTTTTTTAATAAATATTATGTTATTTTTAGAAACAAAATAGGAGGCGCCATTTCAATGAATAAATGTAAAGAAAATCGTGAATTATCTTGGCTTAAATTTAATGATCGAGTATTAATGCAGGCTAAAGATAATAAAGTCCCTTTAGGTGAAAAGTTAAGTTTTATTACTATTTTTCAATCAAATCTTGATGAATTTTTTATGGTTAGAATTGGATCATTATATGATCAAATGCTATTCTATCCTAGTTCTAAAGACAATAAAACTGGAATGACTGGTGAAGAACAGCTAAAGGCATGTTTACGAAGAATTACTTATTTAAATAAAAAGAAAGATCGTATTTATCAAAGTATTATGGATGAATTAAAAACTCATGGATGGGGAATCGTAAAATACCGTGATTTAAAGAACAAAGAAGATCGTAAATATTTTGAAAGTTATTTTGAACGAGAAATTCTTCCATTAATCTCTCCCCAGGTTATTTCAAAACGTCAACCATTCCCTTTTTTAAATAACCGTGAAGTTTATGTTGTTGTTCAGTTAGAATCAAAGAAGGGAAAAAGAAAGATGGGAATCGTTTCTTGTGCAAATGCTATGGATGAACGAATGATTGCGATTCCTAGTATGCAAGGGAAGTTTATTTTGATTGAAGATATCATCCTGCATTTTATTTCTAATATCTTCTCTAAATATACAATAAAAAATAAAGGTTTCATCAGAGTTACAAGAAGTGCTGATATTGATGAAGATGATCACTCTTTAGAAGGTCATGAAGACTATCGAGAAATGATGGAAACATTAATTAAACAACGTAGAAAATTATGTCCTATTCGTTTGGAAGTATCACCAGGCTTAGAAGAGTTAGAAATCTTGATGTTAATGAACTTCTTGAACCTCAAAAAACATCAGGTTTTCGAGTGCAATGCTCCATTAGATTTGAAATTCACTAGTGAGTTACGTGATCATTTACGCTACATTCACCCAGAAATGTTCTATAAAAAATTAGAAGCTAAAAACAGTCCTTTAGTTGAAAATACTGTTCCAATGATCAAACAAATTTTAAAAAAGGATATTTTATTATCATATCCATATGAGTCGATGTCACCATTTCTCCGTTTATTAGATGAGGCTAGTCGAGATACAAATGTTGCCAGTATTAAAATGACTTTATATCGTGTTGCAAAGAAATCTAAGATTATTAAATCATTGATTGAAGCTGCTGAAAATGGTAAAGAAGTTGTTGTTTTAGTTGAATTACGAGCACGTTTTGATGAAGAAAATAACATTGACTGGTCAAAACGACTTGAAGAATCTGGATGCCGTGTTATCTATGGTTTAGATGGACTTAAAGTTCACTCAAAATTATGTTTAATAACTTATAAAAATAATCAGGGTGTTCATTATATTAGCCAGGTGGGAACAGGAAACTATAATGAAAATACATCAAAGCTTTATACTGATTTATCACTAATGACATCTAACTACGAAATTGGGGAAGAAATCAACAGCATTTTTAATCATCTATGTCTTGGCGAAACAGAAAATGAAGTTAATCTTTTAATGGTTGCTCCTAACTGTATGATTACAAAAATATTTGAACATATTGATAATCAAATTGCTTTAGCCAAAGCGGGTAAAGAAGCTTATATTGGATTTAAATGCAATTCCGTCACTAGTAAAGAAATGATCGATAAGCTAATCGAAGCAAGCCAGGCAGGGGTTAAAATTGATATGATTGTTCGTGGTATATGTTGTATTTTACCTGGTGTTGAGGGATTAACTGATAATATTAGAATAATTTCTATTGTTGGTAGGTACTTGGAACATTCACGTATTTACATCTTTGGTAAAGGCAGTGCTCAAAAAGTATACATTTCTTCTGCTGATTTAATGACAAGAAATTTATCACGTCGTGTTGAAGTCGCTGCCCCAATTTTAGATGAAAAATTAAGAAAACGAATTATTACAATGTTTAATACAATGTTGAAAGATAATGTTAAAGCATGCCGCTTATTAGAAGATGGTACTTACAAACGAGTAAAAAATAAAGAGCCAGAATTGAATAGTCAGGAATATTTTTTCAAATAATTGGCAATATAAATAATAATAAAGGAGTGATTATATGCGGGTAGGTATTTTAACAAGTGGTGGTGATTGCCAAGCACTAAATGTAACAATGCGTGGTCTAGCAAAAACTTTATATCGAAATGTAAACGATATAGAAATTATTGGCTTTCTTCAAGGCTATAAAGGGTTAATGTATGAAGATTATAAAATTATGAAGCCCAAGGATTTTTCTGGAATAATTAATATTGGTGGGACAATTTTAGGAACATCACGTTGTCCTTTTAAAAAAATGCGAGTAATTGAAGATGACTTTGACAAAGTAGCTGCAATGAAAAACACATATGCAAAATTAAAATTAGATTGTCTTGTTGTGCTAGGCGGAAATGGTTCTATAAAATCAGCTAACATGCTCTCTCAAGAAGGATTGAATGTTATAGCGCTACCTAAAACAATCGATAATGATACATGGGGAACTGATTATACTTTTGGCTATCAGTCTGCAATTGATATTGCAACCACATACCTTGATCAAATTCATACTACCGCTGCCAGCCACAACCGTGTTTTTGTAATTGAAGTAATGGGACATAAAGTTGGCCATATTTGTTTGTCAGCAGGAATTGCTTCAGGCGCTGATGTAATTTTGTTACCAGAAATTCCTTACGATATTAAAGAAGTAGCTAAGGCTATTAAAACTAGAGAAAAAAATGGGAAAAAATTCAGTATTATCGCTTGTGCGGAAGGCGCTTTATCCAAAGAAGAAGCAACACTATCAAAAAAAGAGTATAAAGCTAAAGTTAAAGCCCGCAATGGTCAATCAGTTGTTTACGAGATTGCAGCAGAATTAGAAAAATATATTGATAGCGAAATTCGTGTGTCATGTATTGGTCATGCCCAGCGCGGAGGACAGCCATGTCCATACGATCGAATGATCTCAACTCAATTTGGGGTAGCTGGAGCCCGTTTAGTTATGGGCGGAGATTATGGCAAATTAGTTATCTTAAAAAATAATGGAGTTACTGCTATTCCCTTAGTTGAAAGTGCTGGTAAACTAAAATATGTTGATGCTGTAGGAGCAAAAGTTAAAGACGCTAAGTTACTAGGTATCTCATTTGGTGATTAAAAAGTCTAAATATAGATTAATTTCTATATCTAGACTTTTTTACTTTAATTCACTAGTTACATCAATGACTTCAACTAATGAAAATTGCTCATCATTAAATTGATACTTTAAAACAACACAATTGGGCATATCATTAGGTAGCGATACTTGCTGATTTTGTTCCCATCTTTTCGCAAAACAATAGCAAGAAAGACCGTGTGAGACTATTAACACTGTTTCTTGATCAGTATTTTTCATAAGTTCTAAAACAGTTGTTGAAACACGTTCACTTACTTCATTTTCACTTTCACCACCAAATTTCTTAAAGAAATCGCCAAATGGAAAAGGGGGATCAAGATCATCGCTTTCTCCTTCATAAATACCAAAATTCCATTCTTTTAAACCTTTAAGCCGCTGATATGGGAGGCTAGTTACAATTTCTAGAGTATCACAAGCTCTTTCTGAAGATGATGCATAAGCACCATCAAAAATAATCTCATTATTCTCCAAATACTCTTTTACACATCTTGCTTGTCTTTTTCCCAGTTCTGTCAAAGGTGAATCACACCACCCCTGCATTAACCTTTTTTGATTAAATAACGTTTGTCCATGACGCATCATATATAATGTTTTCATATTTTGACTTCTGGTATATTGTAATTAACTTATTTAACCGTCAATTGTATACACCTCTTCCTTTCATTAGATTTCATTTAGAATCGAATTGTGAATAGGTACTTTTGTTTTTGCCTTCTGTAGCCCGACTACCTGGAAAAGGTTAATACCACATCTTTGTATCTTAATTGTAATCAGTTAGATAAGTTTTTGAACTTGTATTTCGCATCAGGTCTTTGATACTCTGTTTGTGGTTTGATCACATTTCATTACCTTATATAAAGAAAGGATGTGTTTTCCATATTTTACACTGATATCGATGTTGACAAATTTAGATGAGACTAGCGATATCCATAACTTCAGCTCTACTGTCAAAGTCATAGAATTTGTAGGTATAGACCCCGGTACTTATCAGTCAATTTCTCGAACAGCACAGTCAAAACGTGGTTCGCGCTATTAAGAAAAAGCTATATCAATACATTCTGCCAGTCTGCAAGTACAATCTCACTTTCAATAAATATTATAAACTAAAACGACTGTAAGGTAAATTCCACAGATGTGCCCAGGACCACTCAGTACGAAAACTTACAAGAGTAATCTATAAATTATTGTCTGAAAACATATAGTTTGATAAAAACTGCTCATTTAAAAATACTGAACTTAATATTTTTAAAAAGCTGCATGCAGTAGTAGTTTTCAGCGTAACCAAAATTCACTTTTCAAAGAACTAAAAAATATTTTAGCTAATTATCAAAAATTACTTGATTTATATATAGTTAACTTTTCTTGATCATTTACAACCGATAAACTTGTGTATCTAAAAAAATACAGTATACTTAAATTATATATTACATTTTTTTATTTACATCATTTTAATCAAAAATTGAAAAGGAGCTTACTAAAATGAAACTAATAATTGAAGAAAATGAACAAAAAATGAGTGAAAGTGCAATGTTTATTCTATTAGGTGCCATGATGCAAGATAAACGTGTCAATATTTCACTTACTTCCGGTCGTTCTCCTAAAACGATGTATGACATGATGATTCCTTATGTAAAAAATCAGGCTAAATTTAAAGATATTGAGTATTATCTTTTTGATGAAAACCCATATATTGATGAACCTTATGGACCAAACTGGAAGGATATGCAAGAATTATTTTTTAAAGCCGCTAATATTCCTGATGAGCGTATTCACATTATGACTTCAAATGACTGGCAAGACTATGATAATAAAATTAGAAATGCTGGAGGAATTGATGTAATGGTGATTGGTCTTGGATATGATGGACATTTTTGTGGTAATTGTCCTCGTTGTACACCTTTTGACAGTTATACTTACTGTATTGATTTCAAGAAAAAGCAGGCCGTTAATCCAGATTATGGAGACCGTCCTCGACAACCTCATACTTTGACAATGGGTCCTAAAAGTCTAATGCGAGTCAAACATCTAGTCATGATCGTTAATGGTAAAGAAAAAGCAGAAATTTTTAAACGCTTCTTAGATGAGCCTGTTAATCAAGATGTGCCGGCAACAATTTTAAAGCTTCACCCTAACTTTACTGTTATTTGCGATCAAGCAGCTGCTAGTTTGATTGATCCACAACAATATTCTAATTTATAACAAAAAACACAGTGATCTATTTTTGATATTCTCTCTATCAAGTAGATAGGGCAAATGACCAAAAACTACTTATGAGGAATCATATCATTTAACAATCACTGTGTTTTATATTATATATTCTTATGTTTTTTGATTTCATACATCCGACTATCAGCACATTTAATAACCTCTTCTAAACTTTTACCATCATTAGGATAAACAGCATATCCCATGCTAACTTCCGGATAATATTCAAAGCCATCTAAATTTATCTTTTCTGTTATTTGCTCAGCAATTATTTGGAGGGTCTTCTTGGTGGAAGAATTATTTTTAATAATGATGACAAATTCGTCACCACCTACTCGAAAAGCATAATCCTCTCGTGATAAGTACCTCATGATCCGTAAAGCTATTTCTTTTAATAACACATCTCCTGCTAAATGACCATATGTGTCATTTACAACTTTAAATTTATCTACATCTAAATAAACAAAAATAAACGAAGTTTGACGAGCAATTAAGTCGTTTAAAACAAAATTCATTTTCCGACCATTATAAAGCGTTGTTAGATAATCACGATTAGAAATATCGATCATTCTTCGGCGCTGTTCGTTAATTTTTAGTAATGTATAAACTAATAACGGTATCAACAATGACAAACAGATAGCTAATATAATAACTGGCATTAAATCACTACTTCGAACCCATCCGTTAATTGGTGAAACACTCAAAGTCCAAGTATTTCCTGGAACTTCAAAACTTAAATTTATTGTGTCATCTAATAGTTCATGATCGGATTTCAAAATAATCTGTTTTTTATTATTATCTGGATCAATACGCCATAACTGATATTCATATCCCATATTTTCAAATGAATCTAGATGTACTGAATCAAAAATTTCTGGTACATTTAAAACAACAATTGCAAATCCCCAAAAATTATTTTCTCCATTTTCTTCTAAATAAATTGGTTGTCGAACAACAATTCCCTTTCCTGATTGATAGAGTTCGAACGGTCCAGCCAAGGTAGTTTCCCCAGTATCACGAGCTTTTTTAGCTTCCGTTGCACGTTCTGGATCTTCGAAGATATTTCCAAAAGCTCCTTCATTACCTTCAAGAGGATAAACATATTGAACGTCTCCCTGCGGAGCTAATTGAATACTTCTAAATGTATTATCATCATTATATAGTTGATGTGCAACTCGATCAAAATCATTAATATTACCATTACTATCTACAATTAGCAGCTTCAACGTTTCAGCAGTTTGAATATACGAAGACAGGACCCGATCTAGCTGACTAACTTGAGCCTCTGTAAAATAATGAATTTTCTCTTTGGCTGCTGCTACCTTATCATTAATGACACCGTACAAGATAAAAAATGATAGAATGCTCATTATCATAAATATTAAAATTGCAGCAATAAATGGCTTATGTTTCTTTATCATCACTCTACCCCCTATCATAACTATAGAACATAATTATATCACTATTTGCAACACTCCTCAATTTAAGTAATTTTAATAAAAAAACAACTATTACAAAAATAGCTGCTTTTCACTTATATTATACTTAATAATTTTGATTTTCTTTGATCATTTCAGCAAAGATTTCTTCTGATAAATGTTTTTTAGCAAACGGATAAACTACTGTATCCTCTTTTTCAATATGCCTTCTTAGTAACATACAATAAGCATGTCCATTTGAAATTATTGTTAGTTTATCAATTAACAAATGATTGCGATGATAACGTTGAAGTGCTTCATCCCACTGTTTAACATACAATCTTGCAAGATCATGTTCAACAATCATACCATGTCGAACCAAATTTTCAGCAACTTTACCTAAATACTCTATCATATATCTAAATAAAATCTTTTCTTCACGCTGATGATGTTCTTTATCAGCAAACTCTCTAATAAATAAAATATCTCTTTTCATTTGTTCATAATCAAAAATATTTGCTTCCATAAATTCTATTAAACGTTGCTCTAATTCATTAACAAATGCTAATATTTTTTGATGATCAGCTTCTAAATCTTTAATTATATTGTTTGTCATTTTATTCCTCCATCTTTAACATATAAGTATTATAATTAAGTCTTGAAAATACTATATGGCTATCTGAAAGTACCCCATCAAGCCAAGCTTTGCGATATTTTTGAAATATTTCAAAATCTAAATATTGATGAACCATTTCATTATATTCATAAATAATTTGATTTTCCTCTTGGCTCATTATTTTAATACCTTTATCACAAGGCATTCCATCGATAAGATAATTATTAATTACTTTGAATAATTCTATGCAGTTATGATAGTTCTCATTGATTGAAATTTCTTTGCCAGCCTCGAACAACACTTCCCTAACTTCCTCAAAATCACTTTTTTCTATATGTTCAACAATAAATGCAAATCGTTTTTCTACTATCATCAATTCCATAGAAAGCCATTGATGAATTGCTTGATGATCAATAATTTCCTCTAGACTTCCATCTTGAATTGTGCCACATTCCTGAGCAACAATCTCATTAAGCTGGGGACAAATTCTTTTAAGAATCTTTTGATTTAATTGTTCTTGATATTGAATTTTTCTATATAACCAATAATGTACTGGCCCTAAAAACGCACTCATTAAATTCCTCCTACTGATTTAATTGTTTTAAAATTTCTTCAACATCTAAACCATGGACTAGACAAGCATCAGCTAAAGTTTCAGATTGCGATGCCGGACAACCAAGACACCCCATTCCACTATCGCTTAAAATTTGTGCTGCTTGTGGATCCATACCAATAATACTTCCAACTAGCATATCGCGATGAAACTTATCTTCTTTTTTTGTCTGAGGAAAAAATAAATTTAAATCTTCTTGAACACTTTGAATACCAGAAATTTGAAAATTATCTACAAGAAAATCAACAATATTAGGTGATAAAAAGGCTGGTAAAGTTGGTCCTAAATGAATATTTTTAACTCCTAATGATAACAATGCCAATAAAACAATTACAGCCTTTTGTTCATACCAGGCAATATTATAAATAACTGGTAACTCATTAATATCTTCTAATGCAAATACCTCTTTAAGTTTTAAAGCAATCATCGCTAGTGAATAAGAATCATTACATTGACCAGCATCTAATACTCGAGGAATACCATTGATTGTTCCTAAATCTAGTTTATTATAACGATATTTAGCACAACCAGCTGTTAAGATAACACTATCTGTCGGTAAGCTTTGAGCAAAATCAGTATAATATTGACGGGTTGGATGACGCCCATCACATCCCGCCATTACAACAAACTTTTTAATATCCCCATTTTTAACAGCTGTTACGATTTGGTCAGCCAACGCAAGTACTTGATGATGAGCAAAACCACCAACAATCTTACCAGTTTCAATTTGAGTAGGAGCTAAGCATTTTTTAGCATGCTCAATGATTTGTGAAAAATCCTTATAGCCGTGTTCATCTTTATCAATATGAACACATCCCTCAAAACCAACTGCTCCAGTTGTATAAACCCGTTCTTGATAACTAGCAAGTGGCGGTACTAAACAATTTGTTGTTAATAAGACCGGTCCATTAAAAGCCTTAAACTCTTCTCTTTGTTTCCACCAGGCATTACCATAGTTTCCAACAAAATTTGGATATTTTTTAAAAAATGGATAATAATGAGCAGGTAACATCTCACTATGAGTATAAACATCTATTCCCGTATCTTTAGTCTGTTCTAATAGCATTTCTAAATCTTTAAGATCATGACCAGAAACTAAAATTCCCGGGTTATTTCGAACTCCAATATTAACTTCTGTTATTTCTGGATTTCCATAAGTGCTAGTATTAGCTTGATCTAATAATTCCATTACCTGAACACCATATTTTCCAGTTTCCATCGTTAATGCTACATAATCATTTAAAGACATCGTTGAAGTTTCAATCTTAACCAAAGTAGTTTCAATAAAACGATCAATCTCATCTTTTCGAAACCCTAATGCATGAGCATGTTTATTATATGCTGCCATTCCTTTTAAACCATAAGTAATCAGCTGTTTTAAACTTCTAATATCTTCATCTGCTGTTTCTAAAACTCCAACCATCTGCATTCTTTTCTCAATTGCTTCTATCTCCATCTCCATCCAAAGAGCTCTGTTTGAAAGTACAGCTTGATCATCTAACTGTAAAAGCAGCTCTTTTTTTAAAGTAAGTGTTTTTCTAACAGCTTCAATAATCATTTGATCATCAAAGTTGGCATTAGTAATTGTAATAAATAGATTTTCACTCACTTGATCATCATATACATTATTGATTTCTTTACCTTTACAACGTACCTCATTAATTACCTCAGCTAAGCCTTTCGTAACATCAATTAATAAATCTTGCAGCCCTGCTGTTTCTGGGGTCTTTCCACAAACACCAACTTGACTACATCCCTGATTTCCTACTGTCTCTTGACACTGATAACAAAACATTTTATTTTCCATCATAATTTCTCCTTTATAATCTCTATATTTTTAATAATCACATTAATCGAGAGTATTAATCTTGACTCCACAGCCATACTATAATAAAGTATTTATAACATTTATGTTGTTTTTACAACAAAAGGAGCAAATTATGAAAAAATTACAAATTTTAAAACAATGTTCATTATTTAAAGGAATTGATCCTGCTGAAATTGAAAAACTATTAAACTGCTTGAAAAGCCATGAAAAAACATATCAAAAAAACGAAACAATTATCAGACAAGGTGATATTATTCATGAAATTGGATTAGTTCTTGACGGTCAAGCACATATTTATCATATTGATTTTTGGGGTAATAAAACAATTATTAGCGAAATTAAAGCTAGTGAATTCTTTTTAGAATCTTATGCTTGTGCCTTACAACAAGAAATTGATTTAAATGTCGTAGCTACAGAAATAACAACAATTCTTTTCTTAGATATCTCCCATCTTATTAGATCATGCCAACACTCATGTTCTTTTCATCATAAAATAATTCAAAATCTCCTTTCAATCGTCTCAAACAAAAATGTCCTTTTAACTCAAAAAATTCATCACTTAACTAGACGAACAACTCAAGAAAAAATTCTTTCTTATTTAAATTCGCAAGCACTAAAAAATAATTCTTTAACTTTTGAAATTCCTTTTAATCGTCAACAACTAGCTGACTACTTAGCAGTAGAGAGAAGTGCTTTATCTAGTGAATTAAGTAAACTACAGAAAAATGGTATTATTGCTTATAAAAAGAATACATTTCAACTAAAAAAATCATGAAAATATATAAATTCATGATTTTTATCATCTTCCCTCTTTAATCTTGTAATATTTCCAGATTTAATAATATCAATATTTTTAGCAATCTTCTTTTCTAGAATAGTCATTTTAATCCTCCTTTAAATTTCCAAACTATTCCCGTCATTCCAATGCATCGTTTCATCAAAATTCCCCTTTTGATTATAAAGATAATATCTCTAACTGTCTTTTTTTACTAAAGCTCGACAATACCAACTCATAAGCCTCATCTAACATATCCTTTAGTAATTGATCGCTAATCGAACCATTTACTTTTATTGAATTCCAATGTTTTTTATTCATATAGTAACCAGGAATTATATCTTCATGCTGTTCTTGAAGATCCATTCCGTTTTCTGGTCTTAATTTTAAAGTTATATAATATGGATTATCTTGTTCATCTAGACAAACTGCCACACACATCTTACCGTCAATAACATATCTAATCCAATTCCATTCTGTTTGAAGATTTTTAGAAATTCCCGCCTTCGCTAATAAATAACTGTCTATCCATTCATATTTCACCTTTTAATCTCCTTTGACCCCTGTTTAACCAATTAATGCACTAAACAAAATGTACATTAAAGTTCCAAACATAAAAATACTCCCTAAAACAACCAAATAAAGCTTTTTATTCATTGCTAGATAGGCAATATATTCTCTTAATACAGCATTGGCTAAATAATAGAAAGCAGTCTTACCACCTAATCCGCTCATTATCAGACCAACTTGGCGGGCATAAATACCTGCCCTCATTAAATGATAACTACTGCTGGCATAAGCGCATTTATAGTTTTCACCATGGCTTTTTTCTTCCATGACCGCTTTAGAAAACTGCATGTTTTCAAGAGTGTTTTTAGACTTTTCTTCCGTTATAATTAATTCTTCACTATAACCCTGTTCAATCGCATACTCTTTCATTGCTAGAGCTTCGGCTCTCGTTTCATCACTTCCTTGTCCTCCGGACATCAACAAATAAGGTGCAAATCCTTTTTTCTTTTCTTGCTTTTTAGCAAACTTTAAAGCCGCTTGTATACGCTTTGCTAATAAAGGAGAAACATTTCCATTAATTAGTCCACTTCCTAAAACAATGATATAATTTAAATTTTTTCTAGGATGAAAAAGATTTGTTAATATCAAAGTTTCTATAAATAAGAAAATATGAAAAGTAAGAAATAAGATCATTACGATCAGGCCACTCCACAATGCCATAATTGGTAATGGTGGATTAATCCTACCTAAAAATGATGATAGTGTAATCAGTAAAATTATCCCTACTGCTACCAACAAAGTCAAAATATGCGAAAGACTGAACCTCTCTTTTCGAAGAATGATAACACTATTTATTAATAAGAATGCAATTAAGATATAGACTCCAAATAATAAAACAAACAAGGCAAATAAAAAAATTACACCAACTAATAAATATACTAATCTATTTGAATAATTAATTCCTAACATTACTAAAAAACTAGCAAAGGTACTTAAAAACATGAAAAATAAAAAGCCAGCTAGTAAGTTTATATTTTGCTTTCTTTTTATCCTCCAAAATGCGCCTAACCATAAAAGTGTTAGAATAACCAAGATCAATATATAGGGCATCATTTTACCACCGGCTTTCTTTCAACTCTATTATAGACTAATAACGCCGATATACCAAATAATACACTTTTTCAAAACTAAATACACCGTGATAGTTTCTATATTATTCATTATTCAGGATTAAACGTATAACACTAAAAAGTACAAATTCCTTTGTACTTTTCTCTGCTTAAAAATGTGTTTCATCAATATCAAGATTGTCTAATGCTTGATTAATAGCCGCCATCTCCTGTTCAGTCAACTCAACTTCCATTGCTCCTAAATTTTCTTCCAAACGATGTATTTTGGTTGTTCCTGGAATAGGAACAATCCAATCTTTTTGATTAATCTCCCAAGCTAGAACAATTTGTGCGCTAGTAGCATTTTTACGTTCAGCAATTTCTTGCACTAAATCTAATAAGGCCTGATTACGTTTCATTACTTCAGGATTAAAACGTCCCATATTATTTCTAAAATCACCTTCAGCATACTTTGTTGCTGGCGTATATTTACCTGATAAAAATCCGTTTCCTAGTGGAGAATAAGCAACAAATCCTACATTTAACTCCTCACAAACTTTAAACACTTCCTTTTCAGGCTGTCTAAAGACCATTGAATACTGATTTTCAATACAAGTTACTGGACATACCGCATGTGCTCTTTTTAAATAATCTAATGGTGCATTTGATAAACCCCAATGTTTTATTTTTCCTTTAGCTATTAACTCTTTCATCACGCCAGCCACTATTTCTGGTTCTACTTCAGGATCAACTCGATGTTGATAATATAGATCAATATAATCAACGCCTAGTCGTTTTAACGATCCCTCTAATTGTTCTCTAATCGAATCCGGCTTACTATTTAAAATATTTTGTGGTTTACCATCAACGATTTCTTGTCCATAAATACCAAATTTTGTAGCAATAATTACTTCATCTCGAGGGAAAATCTCCAATGCTTTACCTAATAAAACTTCATTTGCTTCACCATATACAACAGCTGTATCAAAAAAATTGCATCCTAAAGTAACCGCATGTCTAATTAATTTAATCATCTCTTCACGATCAGCAGGAGCCCCATAAGCATGATCCATTCCCATACATCCAAGCCCAATAGCAGATACTTCTAATCCTTGACCTAATATTCTCGTTTTTCTCATTTTTATCTTCTCCTATATTTATATTTCTTTTGCATCTTTATAATATATAATTATTTATAAACATAGAAGTCTCAATAAGTAGTATCGATATAACCTTAGGGTTATATCGATACTATATATCTAAAACTCTTTTTACTGCATTAACAAACTCAATAACTTGCCGTGAAGGCTCTAATGAAAACAATAAACCATAAGGCATATAATAATCCCATTCAACTGGAATAGTTTTAATTAAAGGATGAATATTTTTCCAGCTCTTGACACTCATAAGCAAACTTTTATTATTTTCGCATTCATTAAAAACAGAGATATCAAAAAACTCAAACTCTTTGATTATAATAGTAGGATCATTTTTAATTAAATCATCACGCATTTCATCAACATATTTATTCCAGCCTCTTTTAATCAGCATTAATTCACGTCCATGAATATCTTGCAAAGACAGCTTATCTTTGTTACTTAATTCATCATAAATAGATAAAGCAAGACAAATTGATTCTTTTTTTTATTTCTAGAGAATCACAGCCCCGCTGTTTGAAATTATCCTTTTCAAATACACCAGCAACCAAATCAATATTATCGCCTAAATTAGCTAGTATTTCTCGAGCATTTTCCGGAGTATTTTCAAATGGAATTAGTTGAATTCTTAAATTAGGACATAATTCATGAATCCGCGGCCATAAATCGATAAGAAATTGACTTGGTGTTGTATTTGATGTTCCAATTCTTATTACCATTTCTTCTTTTTCCATCGCCTTGTGTGCTCGTACAATTGAATCCTTTGCATATTTAATTAAATATTTGGCATCCCTGTATAAAGATGCTCCTGCTGGTGTCAAAGATACCCCTTGATGAGTTCTTTTTAGAAGTTTTAAACCCAAATTTGTCTCTAGAATATTTATCTGTTTAATTACAGCACTAGGACTAATAAATAAGTCCTCAGCAGCTTTAGAGAAACTACCGCGATCAACAACCTTTATAAATGTTTCTAATTGAGGGTTATACATATTCTCACTTCCTTTATTCTATTTTAAATTATTTAAAGAATAGTTAAAATGTTTTTATAACCTATTTTTCTTATTCATCACATTTTTATTAGATATATATATTGTTATTCTCGTCCATGCCAGCAGTTAGCTAGTTTAAACATTGTTTCCATATCTAATATTCCTCCCGTTAATATCTTTCCCTTAAGTTCTGGGTTTTCCATCGCACTTGATAAAATAATTCTTTTTAAAGTTATTGTTGAGATATTCGGCATACTTGATTTTAATAACGCTGCTGCTCCTGCTACATGTGGGGCTGCCATTGAAGTTCCATTCAAGGGGCTATACTCACCAGCAAGGTCAAGACTGAGAATGTTTGTTCCAGGGGCTGCTATATCAACAGTTTTAAGACCATAATTTGAAAAACGGGCTAAAGTATCATAGGGATCGACCGCTGCTACAGAAATAATATTTTTACAATCATATGATGCTGGATACATTGGATCAACATCATTGTTAGTTCCATCATTTCCAGCCGAAGCAACAAATAAGCCATCATACTGATCAATGGCATCTTTTAAAGCTTGTGAATAAGCTCGTCCACCCCAACTGGCATTTAAAATAGAAATCTTATAATAATTTGCAAAATCTATTGCCGCAATTGCCGAAGCAACATCAAGACCAAATTTTAAAGCTGCTACTCTTACTTGCCAGCATACTCCAGTAATACCAATACGATTATTTCCAACTGCACCAATCGTCCCTGCAACATGACTACCATGACCATCTAGATCCATTGAATCACTACTATTATCTGCAAAGTTCCAGCCATAAATTAATCTTCCATTCCACGTAGTCCACATATTTTCTCTTATGTCCGGATGATTTTGATCTATTCCTGTATCAATCACTCCAACACTGATACTACTATCACCAGTTGTATAATCCCATGCAAGCGGTGCATTGATTTTTTGAATTCCCCAAAGCTGATTGTATAAAGGATCATTTGAGATAATATGCATTTCTTCAATATAATCCGGTTCTGCATAAACAATATATGGACTTGATGATAATTTTGCAACTGCATTAGTAACTGCATGAGGATTTTTATCTTTTAAATAAATAAGAACTATATTAGTTCCCTCATTTAGACTTTCAGTATTCTTTGAATGGAAGATGATTTCTGCTTTTTCATAATCAATCCCATCTAAAACAAGATCAATATAATAGTCTAGTACATCTTTAGAAGTAATATTTATATTTAATGCTACAATTACTTTTCCAAGCTCATAATTATTATTCATTTTACTTCCTCCTTACCTATATACTTTATATTTTATGATACTATTTCCAATTCATTACTATATTTATTGCAGCGCTTTGTTGAAAATAAAACTGTATAGCAGAAATAAAGTGAATTTTGTTTGCTAAACTATGGTAATTAAAAAATTGACTCTTAACATGTGAAAGTGTCAATCCAAAACTTAATCAAATTATCTTTATATTTTTTATAATTTCATATATTTTCTCCTGTCGTTAATTTTTTCAACTAATTATACGTACTAAAAAAAATAAATTTCAATTCAACTTACCTTTTTTAATATTGAGAACTTGTGTACTAAATAAAACAATATCCTTATTACATCTTGCCTGATTGTTTATCTATTTTTTCTTCATGTGTAACGTAATAGTACACCTTTTATAAAATCAAAAAGTACTGATTTAATCATATTTTTATTATGTTTAATATATTTTTGAAGATTATTTATTTCTATTTTTACGGAAAATCTATGACTTTTATTTATGGGCGTATAAAGATTAGATGGAAAGTGTGTCAGTTGAAATATATAATAATTATTCTCAACAAGAATAGAATTACTCCCTATCCTATAAATTTTTTTTGCCTTAGATATTCATTTTGGATATTCTTGTAGATAATTCATTAATATTTGCAAATATATTATCTATCACTCTACCAAATTCTTCATCACTCTTACCTGTTGGATCATCCAAATTCCAATCTTCCTTATATCTGCAAGGAAGAAATGGACAATTAACATTACATCCCATAGTTATAACAATATCTACTTCTGGAATATCGACTAGTAACTTAGGGTGTTGTGTTTTTTCCATATCCATATCATATCGTTTTTTCATTATCCTAACAGCATCCTGATTTATTTGCGGTTTTACTTCTGTTCCTGCTGAATAGCTTTCAAATACATCAGAAGCAAACAATTTTGCTATTGCCTCTGCAATCTGGCTTCTACAAGAATTATGAACACATATAAATGCGACTCTTGGCATATTATTCATTTCTTTCAAATTATCCTTTCAAATTGTTTAATATTAAATAAAAACAATAATAAGCAATTTCATCTCGCTTAAATCCCCTTCACAAAAAACACCTTGTTTCAATGATTCATCCATCTATTGTTAATATGATATTCTTAACTTCTTCTATCGTTAAAACCTTTCCAAAAGATACTACTTTCTCATCAATTACAAGCGCAGGTGTAGACATAATCCCATAGCTTGCTATTTCTGTAAAATCTGTGATATGTTCTATACTCATTTCCTGTCCTAATTCATCCAAGGCTTCTTTAACATTTTTCTCTAAAGTTGCACATTTAGCACAGCCAGAACCTAAGACTTTAATTCTTGAACCCTTATCTTTCTTTTCCAATCCTCTCTTCATACTCCCATCACCACATTGAACATTACAACAATTTTTCTCTTTTTTCTTAAATAATTTCATCACTTATTTCTCCTTTTATTCATAATTAAATTTTGAGACAACATCTAATAATGGATTTTCTTATCTAGGAACTGCCATCATCCATTTATCATCTAGATATTGATTTATAACTAAAATAATTTCTTTAACAAAATCTTCTTTCCCGTCCTACCTTAATTATAACCCCAAACATGTACATCCACCAACTGAGTGAATTGAATAGTTAAAACCACTTTTTAACATTTAATTAATCTCCATCGTTATATTAAAATGTACAACATTTCTCATATTAAACATATCTTCTACATTAATAGAAATGAAAATATATTAAACATAAAACCTACAGATATAATACCTACTGTTACTATTGCCACAAATACAATCATAAGTTTTCTCTTCACTGCCTTTGATAGCATAATCATTGATGGTAAAGATAATGTTGTAACAGCCATCATAAATGATAAAACAGTTCCAAGCCCTGCCCCCTTTAACAATAGACTTTCTGCTATAGGAATTGTTCCAAATATATCAGCATACATAGGTACACCAACTACTGTTGCAAGTGGAACAGAATAAAAATTATGATCACCTAGTATAGACTGTATCCAATGTTCGGGTATTACATTATGAATGACTGATCCAATAGCAACACCTACAAATATATATATTGATACTTTCTTAACTGTTTCTATGACTTGTTCTTTTGCAAAGTTTCGTCTATCTTTGACTGTTAAGCTCACAAAACCAACATCTACATTATCTGTCTGTTTAATAAAATCAGCCACTTGGTCATCCATACCAAGTTTTTCTATCAACCTTCCCCCAACAACAGATATAATCAAACCAGCTATAACATATAACACAGCCACTTTCCATCCGAATATGCTCATTAATAATATCAGCGCTCCTAGATCAACCATAGGTGAAGAAATCAGAAACGAGAATGTTACGCCTAAGGGTAAGCCTGCACTTGTAAATCCCATGAAGATAGGAATCGATGAACAACTACAAAACGGTGTAACTGTTCCAAGTAAAGCTCCTAATATATTTGCCCAAATACCATAAAATCTTCCTAATATCTTTTTTGTTTTTTCTGGTGGAAAATAACTTTGAATATATGAAATAATATAAATCAATACCGATAATAATATAAATATCTTAATACTATCATAAATAAAAAAATGCAACATCCCACCTATTTTTTCATCTATATTTAATCCAATGCTAGTTAATATTGATCCAATCAATTCATTTAACCATCGCATCCCAAGAATCTGGTCTTGAAAAAACAGCAAAATTTGACTCATAGCGCCCTCCTTATATCGATATATTTAGATGTATAAAACAAATAAATTTCCACCTATTTAGTGGTGGTAATTTATACAACAGTTAACCTATTTACATATTTCATACTTTGAGCTGTTGTAAATATTCTATTGCAAACTGTATACCATCTTTAGATAAAGAATAATGAGACCATTTCCCATCTTTTCTAACATTTACAATTTTAGCGTCAGTTAACAGTTTCATATGGTGCGATAACGTAGATTGGCTAACATCTAATATATCTAACAATTTACATGCGCAATGTTCACCGGATTTCAAAATATCTAATATTCTTAAACGATTAGGATCGCAGAATGCTTTAAAAACCTTAGCATCTTGATTAAACTGTTTTTCCATCAAACCACCTCATATCTATCTTCTTCGATGTGATATTAACATACATATCGATATTCGTCAATATATTTGTAAAATATATCGTAATTATAGTGCTTGAAAGAAATGATATTATTCTTAGATTCATGCATATAAAAAGCAGATATCATTTAAGAAATCTGCTTCATTCTCACGAAATTCTCACAAGAAAATACATGATTTTACTTATTCTTCATATGAGGGAACTTAACTCCCTCTTTTTTATAGATGTTTATAATACTGTATATCTTGTTTTTATCCTATATTCAAAGAATTAAACGACAATATGCCTTTGTATATATTTATAACTATTCTCTAATTAGGCGTAATTCAGGCGTAGAATTGGCGTATTTTTATTCTAATCTTTCATTGATGATTTTAGATAGTTAATAAATGCACAGCAAGAAACTAACATAAACTTCGCTTCTTCAAAAGTTGAATTTGGTCCTCCAATATCTCCAGCATGTCGAATACCTTTTGCATCACTTGTATATCCATATAATTTTTCAAATGCAAGCTTAAGACTTGGGTGTATTGATACACCGTTTTTTTCAAGTTGCTTAAGTGCACTTCCCAGTGTGCCTTTACCAACAATACTTACACACATTGCTTCAACAGCACTAATACTTTCCTTTATTGAATTTTCATAATCCGGGGACTTCCTATCAGATAGATACCCTATAGCCTTATTAATATGTTCATGAACTATGTCAATCTGAACGTCACTTACTCTTTCAATCTCAGAAATCTCTATGTCATCAGTTATCTGAACTATTTGTCCTTTAACAAATCTATACCCTACATATTCTTTTTGGAAAACAATATTATAATATTTATATACTTCAAATATATCTCTCTTTTCCATTTTTTTGCAATATATTCAATAACTGTTAGAACTGCATCATAACTATCCTCTCTAATGGTCTCATTCACATATTTTATAACAGCATTTGTATTGCAACCAGTATTCCAATTTACTTCTTGGGCATATACATCCTTTAATAACCACAGGCAAAATTGTTCAAATTTATTAGTATAATCATCCGCAAAGGCTTGTTTTATAATAAGTCCTGTAAGGTTTATCAATTCAGCTCTTGTCCTATTATCAAAATCCTCATATTGAATATTCGTGTTTTCTACTTTTATACCATTTCTATCTGCAAACCCATTCCTTAATTGTACCTTTAGTTTCCCCATGTTTATCCTCATCTCTATTAATTATAATATACTTTATTACCAATTCTAATTGCCTAAAATAATATTTAATTTGCTAAACTCTTTTTCTTTTAATTCCTTAGTAGCATCTGTATATATGTTCATTGTAGTTGATATATCAGCATGACCTAAAACATCTTGTATTACTTTAATGTTCGTATTCGATTCACAAAGTCTAGTAGCAAATGTATGTCTTAATGCATGACAACTAAATCTAGGTAGTAGTAATAACCCTTTATAATCCTTGGCAATATCTAATATTTCTTGATTACAGTCACGCATAATACGGCGTAATGCTTTATTTAAAACCACTTGACTTTGAACATTTCCATAACGATTTAGAAATATAAAATCTGTATATCCATCTACAATGACCTTCTTTGTTATTCCTAAAGATTTTACCCTTTCTCTTTCCATCAAGAATGCCTGTTTTACATTTTCAAGCATTGGTATAGTTCTATATCCAGCTTTGGTTTTAGGGGTATTAATACCAAAATAACAACCGTTAGTCCTATGTTTATAATAAACCAATGTATGATTGACATTAATAGTATTCTCGTCAAAATCAACATCACACCATCTCAATCCAGTAACTTCGCCTACCCTTAAACCTGTATATAGCATAACAGTGAATATAGGACACCAATGTGAATATAAATCATGATTAGATATATACTGCTCAAAAAGCTTCTGTTCTTGTACTGTTAATGCTTTTCTCTTTTCTACGTCAAAGTTATGTGTCATCTTCAATTCTTTCATAGCATTATCAGAGGGGTTATTTCTTAGATATCCTTCTTCTACTGCTAAATCTAATACTTGATGCAAAACGGTATGTAGTGTTTCAATTGTTCTAATTTGCATATATCTTTCATCTGCTAAAATATTGTAATACCTTCTAACATCTGAACGCTTTAATTCTATAACTCTACGCTTACCAAAATCAGGACTTACAAATTTATCATACATATAAATATAATTCATATACGTATTTTCTTTAATTCCCTTTTTCAGTTCTGCCCATAGGTCATAGACATCATTAACAGTTACTTTTCTTGCCTCAATTCTAATACCATCACTTTTATCTTTTTGAATGGCTTTTTCTTTCTCTCTTAAATCCTCTAATGTCCTTGCATATACAGAATGTCTTTTTCCATCAACGGAACGCCATCTATAATCATATGTTCCGTCCTTTCTTTGTGTTTCCCCTTGCTTTAATACCCTACCTTTTTTATCTTTGCGTCTTTCCATTATTTTAACGCTCCTTTCTCTTAATAATGGAAATCCACCTATATTTAATATTATAATCAAATAACAGGTGGTATTTCAATGTTTTTATATTGAATAAAGTTTATCAATGTAATAATCTAGCTTTTTTCTTTTAATTAATCTTTTAGTGCCATTCCATAGTACAAAATCACAATTTTCATTATCAGATAACTCTCTTAATTTATTTATTCCTATTCCTGAATATTTGGCAGCTTCCTGTAATGTTAAATTGCTCTTTCTCCAAATTGGTATATCCTTATTATTCATATAACCACCTCTCTATATTTTTCTGTATTCATTTTTAATAATTGTGGTTGTATAACCACACTCATTAGATAACTTAAATGATGTTTGATAAGTCTTTATTTTATTTGCTATGAGTTTTTCTGCTTCTTGTACATTCATTCTTTTAACTTCAGGATATTTGACCCCTCTTGAGTGTCTAACAATATTAATCCCTGATGGATAAAGAATTAATCTCCTACCTTTTATAAAAGCCTTTTTCTCTCCTTTGACAACTACTTCTTTAACATCTTTTTCAATATACATATCTTTAGTTTCCAATGGTATTTCCCAATCTGATAAATAAGCCATTAAATATATTGCAACATTAGTTACATTTTCTATTTTAGTTATTTTCGTGAATCCCTTGCCCCAAATTTGAGAAAAACATTTATTAGAAATATAAGGTGCATTTTCTTTAAAAATATATAATACATGACAATGCCATGCTCCTCTTTCTTGTGGCTCTATAACACAAATATATTCAGCTTTACTTACACTCCTATTTTTTAAATACCTTTGAAATCGTTGATTAAACTTTCTAAAATCATTGTATAGTTGTTTTGCATCTTTCATGTTATTAGCATAGGTCAAAGTACACCAACGAACTTTTTTAGCATCTGTTATATTGGTCTGAACTAATTCTTTTATTTTATTCATAGTCTTCTGCATTGACTCTATACTTTGAGAACGATTTTTCGCTTTTCGTTCATACTCTTTCACTTCCCCAGTCCTAATAACAAGATATTCTTTACTACTTAATTTAATTGTTTGAGGTTTGGAATTATAATTGCTATTGTAAGTAATTTCTATAATATTTCCCATTTCTTTTACACTCACAGTTGCATTTGATGGTATTGATATTTCTTCTATTTTTTCATATTTCAATAGTACTACCTACTTCGTGACAATGTGGATTAACAATCAAGTTAATTATCGCCAAAGGCGATAATGGTTGCGTGCTCTTACGTTTCACACAAGCACGCACCATTTTTTAGCGATACATTGCTTCTCGTATCTTATACTCTACTTCACTATTATTCAAAATAGAAGCTACCTTAATCTTTTCAATACCCTTACCATCAATTAATAAATATCCTTCTCCTAATCCGCTATTATTAGTTATCTGCTCTTTATAATCAGCAAATAACATTTGCTTTTGCTCTCGTGATAAGTTGCCTAAAGCAATAATGTTTCTAAACTGATCGCGAGCACCTGAACGAAAATATTCTGCATCTGCTCTTTGAATTCCTATGATTAAACGAATGCCTAAGCTTCTTCCCATAAATAGCATATTACTTATCTTAGTTTTAATCTCATTTGCATTTATTTTATCTTGGGCAGAAATCAATGCTCCATACTCATCTATAACTAATATCTGTACTTCACTATTTCGCCCTATGTCATTTAGCTCTAGTCGTTGTTGAAATTCCTGATAGACCTTATTAATGCCTTTTATTGAATCCTCATATCCAAAAAAGTTAAGGGTATCTTCATAACATGCAAAACTACTTCTTTTATAGTCACAAATGGTAATTGATACATTAGGCACATAATTAGTAATCTTACCTAATAGAACTTGTAAACAATAGGATTTTCCTGTTCCTGTCGCACCTACAACTAAGCAATTTATCATATTTGATAAATAATCATCTTCAATAGAAATAATAGTAGGTAAATCATATTTTATAGGAAGAGCATATACTTTTATTCTCCCTCTATATCCATTCTTTCCATAAGTAATATTATATATTTTATAATTTATAGCTGTCTCAATATTCTTAGTTTTAAATTGCCAATCCTCTAACGGTGTTCCATTATTTAGAAACTCAAATATTTTTCCATGATTACGGTTGCTATCTTCTTTTATACAGTATAAAAGAGGGGTATCTCCTTTTTTATTTACAAAACCAATAGTAGATAACATATTTTCTATTTTTCTCGTTTTAAAAGGTCTCCCAATTAATATTATTACGATAATAAACCCTAAAGATAAAACTGCCGTTATAATACTATGTAATAAGCCATCTATAAAATGATGAAACGCTAACCACCCTATTTCTATGCTGTTAATTTTCTGTTCAATTGATATAAAAAGTAGTATGTAACTTATTGGAAATAGCAATTTCCACTTACTAATCATGAGTTCTTCAAGTGCTATTTGACATTGTAGAATTATACTAGTTACAAGATTATATCTATTCTTTCTAATGTAAATCACTCCTTCTTAAATGTTTCAACTTATCCCTCATTTATTAATGTTATTTCACTAGCAGTTGCAGTATATGTAAGTTGGTTGTTTCTAACATAGACAGTTATCTCTAAATCTTTAAAATTACATTCAGTTATTTCCTCAAATTCTGGTACTTGCATCTTCCCAGGTATTTTAACACTTACTTTTTCCAGTCCTCTAGATGGAAAAGCTATATCGTATGAGTAGCCTAATAATGTATCTGTTTTATTTCCATTTTGATACTCATAATAAGGTCTTACTGCACAAAACCAATAAGGTGCTTCCCCAAAAGTTTTGCTAATATCAATATATGGATTTTTACTCTTAGATTTATTCTTCATATTCTTTTTTCCTTCATCTTTCTCAATAAATTTTATACAATTAATTGTATATATCATGTGCACACCTTTACTATATCTGATATGATTTGTTAAAGATAATGTATAATTTCTTCACTTTTTAAAAGCCACTTTACGTGGGGAAAGGACTTATAGACATATGATATATACTGACATAGATTGTTCTATATTTTTTGAGTACTGCGATAATAATCTAAAAGGTTCTATTAGTTTGAACGGGGAAGATAATGAAACTATATCTACTATAGAATTTGACCCAACCCTTTTCTTATCTGAACTATTAGAAGATAATAATTCATCTTTAGCAACATTAGGAACTAACTTTACTAATTGGGATACCTATAGCAATGATTTACTGTCTAGAATAAAAGAAGTTATTATTAATAATCATTGTATTAGTAAGAAAGATATTAATCTTCTAGAAAAAGAATTTCATATAAATTATAGTTACACTATTTCATATCTTCGTTACTCTCCTCTATTATCTAAGAAGAAAAATAAAGATGTATATACTAATGAACGAAGTAAAACATATAATATCAATAAAACTAATTATAGAAAACCTCATTTAGCTGTTTATGAAGTCTATACAGTATCAGAATTTATAATGGCTGTATTGCATTATTTGACTTTTCATAAATATGAGTTTATTAGATGTTTACATTGTCAAAAGTATTTTTTTAGAAATAATACATCTATAAAATATTGTAATAGAGTAAGTCCTTTAAAAGGTTATGAACAATATAATTGCCGTACTGCAAAAAATAATTATTTAAGACTTATTAGAGATAAAAAGAAGAGTAAATATAATACTTTAAATAATTATTATGAAAACCAGTTAACAGATTTCTTAGATGAGTATGCCAAACAAAACGATATTGTTAAGCATAGTCCTACACCTAAAAATCTTTATGACCTTTTAAATGTAGTAAATAATTATCCTAAGAGATAGAAAATAAAAAAGCAACTTTTCACCTTTTTAGTGTAGGTATCGTTGCTTATCTTTTAATATTCATTAAAATACAATTATTCAAGCCAATCATTCAAATCCCATTCGGAACCATCTTCTTGAGTTACGTGTCCATTATCATCTACATATGAACCACTACCTGGTATCTTATTGCCATTTTCATCTACTGACCAATGTTCAGTTCCACCACCTGAACCATTTCCATTAGAACCACCATTATTTCCATTGGAATTATTATTGCCTGAGTTATTTGAGCCATTGATACCATTACTTGAAGTTTGGTTGCTTTCTTGTTGTTGTTTAGATTGTTCTAATACTTGTTGTTCTTGTTTAATCTTTTCTTCATTAAGTATAGAAATCTGACTATCATATAAAGAAATAAACTCATTTATTTTTGTATCAAAATCTTTCGCTTCTTCGTTTGTACATATGATATTAGTTTCATTATTTATTAAAGTTGATAATTGCTGTAAATTATCCCTTGATTTAGAAAGTAATTCTATATCTTTTATTTCATTAATATCGCTTAATATATTATCTTCTAGCACCTTTTTATAATCCTCTATAAAATATCTTTTAATTGTTACTATTTCTTTTTCATACTCATCAGCAACCGTATCATAATTATTATCTGATTTTTTGTATTCATCAAATTTGTTTAATATTGTATTCAGTAGTTGCAATTTTTTATCTCGACTATCTGAATTTATAAAATCATTATGTATGTTAGAAATTTCCGTTATATACGTATCTATCTTCTTTTGACTTTCTTTTTCTTGATAATAATTAATACCAAATATTGATGCAGTCCCAACAACTAAAATAATTGAAATTAATATTGCTATCTTCTTATTAGTTAGTTTGATTTTCTTCATACTATTCTCTCCCATTCATATATTTATATTTTAACAGAAATCAGAGTGCTTCTCAATATATTTGTATTGCAATTTGCAATGCATATTTATTTTTGTATTTGCAATACAATTATTCATATATGGAGGAGGTGCTTTTATGTCATTTCAATTAAAGCCTAATAAGAAAGAAACTGAAAATAAAACAATCAGATTTCCTTTACCTTTAATAGAACGAATAGAGAAAGCAATTGAGAATCAAGATGCTACATTTTCACGTTTTGTAATACAGGCATGCGAGTATGCTTTAGATAATATGGAAACAGATAATAATGACTAATTATTATTCTCTGTTTTCACACAAAAAGAGAACCCTTATTAGTTCTCTTAAACTATCTATTGAAAATCACTATTACTGTATTTTTACTAATTTATGTTTTCTAAGTGTTTCATCAAACGCTTCCTTAAAACCTACTAATATCAATTTTCTTGCTACACTTAATTCCTTTTCTGTGGAGAAATCTTCTATTGTTTTTTCTAATAAATCTATAATAGTTTGTATAGTCTCTTTCTTATCATATATATAGTATGCATAAACAATATAAAATACTTTTTGATCTGTAAATGATATTTGTAAATTTTTATATTCTTCTTTAATTTGATAAGAAAGTATTGTAAGTTCATAAGCATCTTTTAATATTTCATCTCGATTAAAGACATCCTCATAACTCTTTTTAAATATTTGCGCTTTAGTTGCAGACGCTCTATGTGGATTTCCTTGCTTAGAATATATGAGTTGCCCTAAATATACCATTTCTACTTCTTTATCATACTTATTTTCATCAAACCTTCCACCATCACCATTTTTTCTAATATATAAGATATTGTGTCCCTTTAAAAACTCTTCAATTGTTATTTGTAATGGGTCCATAGATTTTAAATCATATGGTGATATCGGATTTTGACTATTAGTGTATCGTGCTACATTTGTTGAAATTTTATTATCAGCAGAAGTATGTACAATCTTTACTAGAATATTTGCATGCTTTAATTTGTCCATCCAGTTTTCTGGATTATTATCCATATACTTATAGATAGTTCTTAGTGTTTGACCCCCATTCACTATTTGCATACCTTTCAAATCAAATATCAAATTGTTTTTCAACTTATCACGTGTTACATTTATTTCTTCTACTATGATAGTAATACCATTATTGTACATAAAAAACTTTTGGGGATTCTCATCCAAAGTTAAAAGCATTTCTTTATTATAAGATGATTTTAATATATAACCTCTTACATTATCATACAATATATTTAAATCTAATATATTAGACATGCTTAAACTTGCATCAACGTTATCCCTTATCTCACTCTTATCACAGGTAATCCTAATTAAATCTATTAATGGAAGGGATATTGCATAGTGTTTTGTAGTTGTAGCACTATCTTCTTCATAAGATAACTGATAATTTTCAGCTATAACTAGTTTGGAATTCATTTCTCTTTTATTTTGAAAAAATAAATCATATATTTGTGGAAGTGTATAAGATATAACATCTGTTATGATTGATGTTCTTTCTTTTAAATGTCTAATCCTATCAACATCTACTGGAGGATTTTCTTGATTTGTTACTTGGCATAAGTATAAATCAAATTTATCTAGTGTTGAATTAATTTTAGAAACCATCTCTGCTAGAATTTCCTTTGTTTTATACGTATATATATCAAATTTTTCCTCACTGTAAGATCCATCCAATTGTAATTCTAGTTCCTCTAAAAATTTGCTTGCAATATAATAAGGATTTTGTGATTGTACATCTTCATCTTTGTAATTATGTTTATACTTAAAAGTATACAGGAAAATTTCATGTGCATTTTCATCAATATAAACAGCATCAACACCATAATCATCATTTCTCTTATTGTCTATTTGTCTACAAAACTCTGTATCTATAATTATTTCCTTACATTGATCCAATGACAAATTATGAATGTAAGATAGAAACAAGAAGTAAAATCCTAATTCCGCCTTTTTATTCTCGTCTTGTATTTTAATTTCAGGGTGATTCTCAATATATTTATTAAGTGTATGTACACTTCTTTGTTTTATAGTTCTATGTTCTAAAATACTCATTTGTCTTCCCCTTAATCAATATCTATACCTATTATAAATAAAGGCACTGCTGGTGTCCCTCTACTCTGTCTATATATATTGTAAACTTCTCCTTCATAACATCCTACTCCTGAAGACATTTGTTTTTGCATATCCTTAACAGGTAAAATTTCAACTCCAACATTTATCTCATTTCTAGTATAGAATGCCATATGCTTAACAAATAAATCATACGCAACGAATGCATACTTTCCAAATTGAACCTCAATTGCCACCTTGTCTTTAACAAAATCCGTTTGATTTTTTCCAGGATATGCAATCAATTGATTATTATCAATTATCCTTTTTTGATCTTCTTTTTCTAGAGTCATTGTTTGGCGTGCTATCAATTCATTGTCAGTCATAAAATAATTTATTTTATGTTCAAACCACCCCATCTCTTCAAATTTCTCTTTAAAAGCTTTATTCAACTCAGAAGGGCTGTATAGCATTTGGCCCCTCCGTGTTTTTTCTTTAGAAACTTTTGTTTTGTACTGTTCTGCATCTATCCCTTCAATTACTCCTAATATTTCGCTCAGTAATTCTGGATGATGCACAATTAAATACTCTTCCCCATTCAAATGTGAATATTTTTTTGCCACTCTCAATTTAATCCCTCTTTTCCCATTCCTCAGGATATTTTGCAACTTTATCCGTAGGACTTGGTACATGTATTTTTGTACCAATTTCTCTTGTTTTCAATTTACCTTCAAATAATAACTTAATATTCCTTCTAGCTACCTTTGTATATTCAGACTCTCTATCAATACACAATACATTCCTTTGATTTTTGATAGCCGCTATAGCCGTAGAACCAACTCCTCCAAAAGGATCCAGTACATAATCATCTTCGTTTGTTAGAGCCAATATACATCTTTCTACTAATTCAACTGGAAATTGACAAGGGTGCAATGTTTTCTCAGGATGATTTGATTTAACATTTGGAATATCCCATATAAGAGTATCCCAATCGCTAACTACAATATCCCAGATATCTGATGGATTCTTTCCCCTTGGATTACCAGATAATTGTCCCTTCTTATCTCCCTTATAATAACGCTTCCCAGGATATTTAGAAGGTATCCTAACATCATCCAAATTAAATATATAATTATCAGATTTTGTGAACCATAAAATGGTTTCATACCTACCAGAAAATCTATTTTTAGCATGTAACCCATGACCGAATCTCCATATAATTCTATTTCTCAATTTTAACCCATGATTTTTAAACATTGGATAAAAATAAATATCTAGTGGAAGAACTTCTCCTTTATCAACATAATTTCCTACTTGCCAACAAATACTTCCATCATCATCGAGTACACGTATCAATTCTCTAATAATTTCTTCCTGTTCATCTAAGTATTCTTTTAAAGCTTTCTTATCTTCATATTCTTTTCCTATGTTATATGGTGGGGAAGTAATAATCAACTTAAATTTTCTATCTTCAACTTTTTTTAAAGTATTTAAAGTTTCTGATGTTACAACCATAATTTTCTCTTCTTTACTATACTTATTGCTAACTTTCATCAAAACACTCCTTTTTCTAAAACTTTAAATAGCCACTTATCATTATAATATATAAATGACATTTTATCTAATAAAATATTATTATTCAATGATTACTCATCTCTAATATTAATAAGACTATTTCAAAGTCTTTCTCTCTTATACAAAAACATGTAATAACTCATATTGAAAATACTATAACTATACAGTTAACTTAAGTTGTGTACTTATTTTAACATTAGAATCTTCTTTGTTACACCCTCCTTTTTCTTAAAGTATTGCTTTTAATACAGAAATAATTTAACCATATACTATTTATACTAATGTTTTATCTTTTTTTCTTCTATTTACAAGAAAAAAGAGCAAATAATTGCTCTAATTAATATAAACGAAGATATATTTTTATATAGGTAGATTTCCATTTGTAATGATTTAGGCGTAAATTGGGCGTAAACATTCTTACTATTTTATCTAATAGTTTGATTAACACCCGATATTTACGTTGTTTTTTTAATATCTTCTTTTATTTATTCTTCATATGTGGGAATAAAATTACCTCACGGATTGATTCTTGTCCAGTTAATAACATAACAAGTCTATCAATTCCCATACCCATTCCACCTGTTGGTGGTAATCCATATTCCAATGCTTCTACATAATCTAAATCCATTTCATTAGCTTCATCATTACCTAATTCTTTTTCTTTTAACTGATTAGCAAATCTTTCATACTGATCAATTGGATCATTTAATTCAGTAAATGCATTAGCATATTCATTACCACAGATAAATAATTCAAAACGTTGTGTAAAACGTGGATCATCTAAATTCTTCTTTGCCAGTGGTGAAATCTCAATTGGATGACCATAGACAAATGTCGGTTCAATAATTGTTTCTTCAACATATTTTTCAAAGAATTCATTGATAATATGACCATAGCCAAAATGAGGTTCTACCTCAATATGATGCTCTTCTGCTAATTTCTTAGCATCATCAAAGCTTAATTGATCAGCAAAATCAATTCCTGTTTTTTCTTTAATTGCATCTGTCATTGAAATACGTTTAAATCCTGGTGCTAAAGAAATCTTATTTCCCTTATATTCTAACTCATATGTACCACAAACTTCATTAGCTGCATTTGAAATAATTCCTTCAGTTAAATCCATCATCCCTTCAAGGTCACTAAAGGCTTTATAAACTTCAATTGTTGTAAATTCAGGATTATGTGTTCTATCCATTCCTTCATTTCTGAATAAACGTCCAATTTCATAAACCGCATCCATACCACCAACAATTAATCTCTTTAATCCTAATTCAGTTGCAATACGTAAATAAAAATTCATATCCAAAGCATTATGATGAGTAACAAAAGGTCTCGCACTGGCACCACCTAAAATTGGATTTAATACAGGTGTTTCTACCTCAACATAGCCTTGATTATCTAGATAATGTTGAATAGAACGAATTATTTTTGGTCTTGCAAAAGCAATTTTACGAGCTTCTTCATTCATGATTAAATCAACATATCTTCTTCTATAACGTTCTTCAACATCACTTAATCCATGATATTTTTCTGGTAAAGGACGCAAAGCCTTAGTTAAATGAGTATACTCTTCAACCTTAATAGAACATTCCCCTGTATTTGTCATAAATACGGTTCCTTTTACACCAACGATATCTCCAATATCACCTTTTTTGATAATTTCATAAACATCTTCACCGACTGCATCCTTACGTACATATAACTGGATTTGACCATCTCGATCTTGAATATGCATGAAGCACACTTTCCCTTTGCGACGCTTTGTCATAATTCTTCCAGCGACTTTAACCTCAACAGCCATTTCTTCTAATTCTTCATGCGTCTTATCACCGTAAGTTTCCTTAATTTCTTTTGAATATGCAGTAACATCAAACCGTTGTCCAAAAGGATCAATTCCCTTATCTACTAGCTCTTGTAATTTTTCACGGCGAACTAACTCTTGTTCGCTAAACTTTCTTTCTTCCATTTTTTCCTCCTAAAATATAAAAAACTCTCATCCGCTAAAGGGACGAGAGTATCGTGGTACCACCCTAATTCGTTAATAAGTCACCTTATTAACCTCAACAACTATCAAATAATAGTTTTGCCTGTAACGTGGCTCACGTTATCTAATCAACCTTAATATCCTAGATACAGCTCCTAGTCTTTTTTCATTATATCCTGTGTTATCCCATTCCACCAGCCGAGACTCTCTTAAACACATAAAATACAATTACTCCTCTATTCATCGCCTTTATTCATCTTTGTAATCTTAACTTATCTTCCAATTATTGTCAATATCAATCTTTCCAAATCCACCATTTTAACTTTTTGGGATCTGGATTTTTACTACTTGCATAATATACTGCCATACGGTACATATAAAGTTGGCAGCGATCTACCATTTGTCCTCTAACATCACATTCTTTTTGATACATTTCTTCTGGGTCAGCGCCTTTTAAAGAAGCTATCGTTTCATAACCAATTAAATTCAATGATGCAGCAGTTGCTTTACCAACATAAGGTATTTTAGTTAACTCACTCATAATGATCACCTCAATTACATTATAAGCCACTAATAACTTAAAAGCTATCCTCTGGGATAGCTTTTGGTCAATAGAAATTTTAAGCAACAACAATTTCTAGTTATATTATTGACGTATTTTTATTTTTTATGCATGGTCAAATGCATTTTCGATATCTTCTAACAAATCATCTATATGCTCTAAACCAATTGACAATCTAATAGTGTTAGCTTTAATTCCAGATGCTGCTAATTCAGCTTCATTCATTTGTGAATGCGTTGTTGAAGCAGGATGAATTACTAATGATTTCGCATCAGCTACATTTGCTAATAAAGAAAAAATTTCTAAATTATCTATAAATTTCTTAGCATCATTTTCGTCACCAGCAATTTCAAAAGTAAAAATTGATCCAGCTCCATGTGAGAAATATCGTTGATATAATTCATGATAAGGACTATTATTTAGTGATGGATGATTAACTTTTGCAACTTTAGGATGTTTACTTAAATAATCAACCACTTTTAAAGCATTTTCTACATGACGCTCTACTCGTAGTGATAATGTCTCCAATCCTTGTAATAAAAGAAAAGCATTGAACGGAGAAATAGTCGCTCCCTTATCACGTAATACTACTGCTCTAATTCTAGTTACAAAGGCGGCAGCTCCAGCAGCTTCAGTAAAAATAACACCGTGATAACTTGGATCAGGTTTACTTAATTGTGGGAACTTCCCTGAAGCCTGCCAATCAAACTTTCCAGAATCGACAATTACACCACCTAAAGTAGTTCCATGCCCGCCAATAAACTTAGTTGCTGAATGCACAACAATATCTGCTCCATGTTCAATTGGCCTAAATAAATATGGTGTTCCAAATGTATTATCAATAATTAATGGAATACCATGCTCATGAGCAATTTTACTAACTGCCTCAACATCAACTAAACTTGAATTAGGATTTCCTAATGACTCTATAAAAATCGCTTTGGTATTTTCTTGTAACGCTAATTTAAAATTCTCGGGATCATCACTATCAACAAATGTTGTATTAACACCATAATTTGTCAGTGTGTGAGCTAATAAATTATATGTCCCCCCATAAATTTGTTTAGCTGCCACAATATGATCACCACTTCGTGTAATACTTTCAATCGCATAAGTCACTGCAGCCGCTCCTGAAGCTACTGCTAATGCTGCTACCCCACCTTCTAAAGCTGCCATTCTTTGTTCAAAAACATCTTCAGTTGGATTAGTTAAGCGTCCATAAATATTACCAGCATCACTTAATCCAAAACGTGCTGCCGCATGATCACAATTATCAAATACATAAGCTGCTGTCTGGTAAATAGGCACTGCTCTTGCTCCGGTAGGATCAGTTATTTCTTGTCCTACATGTAACTGTTTAGTTTCAAATCTTAAATTGTCTTTACTCATTTTATTTTCCTCTTTTCTTAATGTTTGTTATCTATGATTTATAAAAAACAATACATTCGTCCATTCCGAAAATTATTTCTGAGCTGTTGTAGTAGTTCAAAATTCATTTTTCTTCCCCTTATCCTACTGTTATAGTATGAATAGAGTATACTAAACTATTTCCTACCTGTCAATAGGGAAATAAAAAGTCATGTTATAAATTTATATGTATCTATTGTCAAATGGTCAAAAATAATTAACTTACTAGATATAAACTAGCATTTTATGGGGTAGCAATAGTCTTATATTATTAATGATTCCCTTTCTTTAATTTTGTTCTTTCTAAAACTTAAAAAATATATTGCTATACCTTTCAATTTTTTCCATAATAAAAATCTCACTTCTATAGTCTTGGTAAGATTATATTATCACATCTATCTACTTTGGCGAGATTATATCTAATTATTTAAAAGTTTTTATTAATGTGTTTTACGATGTCTATAATAGTATTGTATTGAAATTCCTAATAATGATAAACCGCTTATGATCAACAATCCTGTCATATCGACACTATCGCTAGTTTTTACAGCAGCTGTTGAATTTGATTGGGGAGCAACATCGGCATCAGGATTAGATGGAGTTGAAACTACTGTTTCACGATCCCACAAATAATCTTTTACAAATTCACTGAACTGACTACGCCATACACCCCAGTCATGAGCTCCATTTTTCCATTCAAAAACTACATTAGCTCCGGCTTTTATCAATTCTTCATTAATTTGAACATTGACATTCCACCTAACAAAAGTATCAAAAATTCCTACACTCACATAGTATTGTGATACTTTGGGAAACGCTACAACCATTTCCAGTGTTAATGTTTCTTCAACAAAATCTAATGTACGACTCGGTGAAAATACACCATAATAGCCAAATGTTTCATTACTATAGAACATTGCTTGAACTGTAACTGTAGCTCCACTAGACAGACCAGCTAGTACTTTATCTTGGGAATTTGCTGAAACACTATAATTCTTTTCAATGTAAAGCATAATGCATTCTGTAAGATTTTTTAGGCTATCACCCTTTTCAAAGTTAAAATATGTATTATCCTTAGTAACCACAATTGCGTCAGCCACTTCACCATCAGCAATTAGATTATCCATAATATTATTTGCTGAAGCGATATTCATCCACTCAACATCATTTCCCCCACCACCATGTGCAAGATAAATTGTCTTATAAGTTTTATTTGTATCATAGTCATGCGGTAAATATATACCTAACGGCTGGCTACTGCCATCAATGTTGTTATATTAGCCTCTATAAATGATAAACATAATAAGCTGATTATTCCTAATTTTAATCTTCTCATAAATCTAGCCTCCTTTTCTCTTTTCTATTAATATTTTATCACAGCCTCATTTTGAAATTGCTTTTATTTGGCGTGGTTTCTATAATAAAGAAAATCATTGATAAATAATAAAAAGGGGCATATTTTGAACCTTACAAAGCATAAAAATTATAAATTTTCTCAAACAAACTACAAAGCTGATAAATTGCTTCACTAAAATTAATGTTATCATCAATTCTATAGCACTCATCAAGATTACGATTCCCCGTCGCAATCTTTCCTACATATAAATGATCAATCTTTTGTTCTTTAATAAAATGTTTCAATTCAAGATAGCCACTAAAAAATTCTGCCATTAAATCCAAATCACTTTTATATAGAGATACGACTATTATTAAGTCACTCCCAGTAAACTTTTTTTCAACTACCATCTGTCCATATGACTTTAATGATAATTGAATATCTAAATCTATCCCAATTTCATAAAACTTTTGTTTATATACAATTAGTGAGCTAACTGAGTAACTATCACCAATTACTATAAGTCTTTGTTTTTTTGCTAACTTATCTCTTAAATTTTTCTCAATAATTCTCTCTTTAAATATTTCTTGATGTTTTTTCTCTTTAGTAATCAAGTATTGAACGTCAGTGTAGTTTTTATAGCCTAATTTTTTTAAAAAACGTAATAAAGTTGATTTTGATACTTTTGTATCTTTTAAAATATCAACCATCTTGATTGATTCAATCTGATTACTTTTTTTGATCAGATACGCTGCTAAAAGATAATCATTACTATTATATGAAGAAGTACACAAAATTAAGTTTAGTTTACCTATTATCATAATAACCACCATAATAACAATAAGCTATATTTTGAAAATAGTTATCTAAAATCATATTTTCTAGCGTCTCATCTAGGTAACTAGGAATTTTTAAAAATAGGGCTTTTTCACAAAGAAAATTTTTATAGCCAACACAAATAAGATTGTTTTTCCCCACTAATAAATGTTCAATCAAAGTTGGTTTTAACTCCGCAATTCTTCCTGTCATTGAAAGCAAAATAATTAAATCATCCGCTTGAGGTTCGATATAATTATTATTATAAATAGTATTTTGAATCACAAGTTTTTGCATCATCACCATATCACCTTGAAAACGCAATAATGAATCCATCATCTCATTCGAACCGATTAAAATAACACGGCTACATTTTTTAATCATCTCACAGCACTGATTTATTAATCCTTGATCTGATACTGTCCAATAATCATCGTTATCTAATAGCGGTTTTAAAAGCTGATTAACTTGTTGATTATTTTTGCGAATCGAACGTTCCTCCAACTGACTTATTCGTGCCGCCGCATGGACTTGCATTAAATCTTTAATAATTGAAAATTTTTTAAATCCAAATATTCTAAAAAAGCGATTGAGAGTAGAAACAGAAACATAACATGCATCTGCAATTTCCTGAAGTGTCATTTCAAAAACATCATAATAGTGCAGTAATAAATAATAAGCAATATTATAATTAGTATCTTGAATATCCGGATTATTAATTATTTTTAATAATGAAGTAACAAAAACATTCATTTAAGTTTCTCCTTCCCTATGGTCTTATTATTAAGTTTACCACCATGATACTACACCTGTCAAAATAGAAAAATCCTGTCTAAAACAGGATTTTTACCTTACTATTTAAGATGTTCAATAATATGACGTGCTACGATGATTCCATTTGCTCCTGCCTGAGCCAGCCCTCTTGTTAATCCGGCTCCATCACCTGCTACAT
>ERZ1108166.274-NODE-274-length-58207-cov-11.181524_pt1 | contig 58207 bp, 47 predicted proteins | sample MGYA00403702_ERZ1108166 | MGnify/ENA primary metagenome ERZ1108166 (study PRJEB35170, sample SAMEA104062401) | human gut metagenome | biome: human gut; feature: human-associated habitat; material: faeces | place: Denmark | collected 2012-05-01 ...
GACTGGGGCGTATGGAGAGATGCATTTACAACATTTGTTAAAGATATTTTATGGGATGTTGAAAAGACAGAACCTAGTCAATATCCTACAGGTGTAAGTGTCACTGAAAATACAAATGAAAATTATTCTGCTGATTATATGGCACATTTTGTATATGAGGATGCAAATCCTAATAAAACGGCTATAAAAGTAAAGGTATACGGAGGTTTCCAATTCTATAAACCTGAAGACGTTAAAGATTTTGTTGGTCTTGAAGATAACAGTAATATTCCAACTTACAGTGTATATGATTATGCTGATGGAATGTTTTCTACTGGATATGGAATCAACAACAATGATTGTTACTATACATTAAATCCAACGATAAAGGATGAGAGATTTGAGATTGATTTGCCACTACCGGGAAATTTATATGTATATGATTATAAGGTATATTACAATGACGGATCAGTAGAAACAATTCAAGATCCAACTAATCCGGCTCCGGGAAATGACAAAAATGGTAAAAATGCAGGGCATAGTTTATTATATGTTGGTTCTTCAAATGATACTGCTAAAGGACAAGAATATATTTATGCTCGAAATGATGATAAAGTAGGATCTTATTCATTTGTTACATATAAAGCAATTGATGGAACAGAACAGTATTTAGGAGTATATTTGCCAAAAGGATATGATTCATCAAAGACCTATAAAACTATTTATGCATCACACGGCGGTGGCGGTAACGAAGCTGAATGGATGACAGTCGGTGCTGTTCCTAATATAATGGATAACTTATTAGCTGATAATGAGGTTGCTGACTGTATTGTTGTTACTATGGATAATACTTATTTTGAATGGGATTATGATAAGATTGTTCCAAATGTAACTGATTATATTATTCCTTATATTGAAGAAAATTATAGTGTTTCTAAAGATGCAAAAGATAGAGCGTTCTGTGGATTGTCTATGGGTGGACAAACTACTTCTACAATAATTAGAATGTCCCCTGAGTCATTTGGGTATTATGGTGTTTTCTCAAATGGTAACCAAGATTTAAATCCAGCAAGCTGGAATGTTGATGCAATGAAAAATAAAACTATTTATATAACTGCTGGATGTGTTGATACAGCGTACAATCGTACCGTAAGTCCTGGTGGTCCAGGAGTACCACCTTCTAGTGCGTTAGGTTTTGTTGGCTTACTAAACGACTTAGGTGTAGAGCATTCATTTGAATTGAAAGATGGTGCTCATGATTGGGGTGTATGGAGAGACTCATTTACAACATTTGTAAAAGATTATTTATGGGATGTTGAAGAAGTAAAAGATGAGCCAACAGTAAATCCTGGAGATACGACAAAACCGGTTGTAAGTGTAAAAACAGGTGACAGTCTAGATATCATGCCTTATGCACTTGGAACATTGTTGGGAATTGCAAGTTTAAGTGGAATGTTAATAAAGAGAAAAAGAAGTCGCATGTAATTTTTAAATTTAATTATCAAAAAAGACCATGTTCTATTACTTATTGTAAATAGAACATGGTCTTTTTGGTTTATAATAAGTTATTAAGACAATGAGAGATGATTTTATCTATAACTTTATCAAGTGGTGCTTCATCATTAAATATAATGCTTTTTGCGGAAGGACTTCTTTGGTTTGGGGGAATTGGATAATAAGATTGCGTTCAGCCTTTTTACTACACCATTCATCTCTCAAGACGTTCGTTTAAAGTATCTAAGTCAATTTCAAGTATAAATATGTCATCGAATAAATCAATAAATGTATAAAAGTTTCGTGTTCCTCAAAAAAACACTATTTCCTCATCATTATTTGCAATTATCGTCTTAACCTTTTGGATATCTCGGATATGTTGTTTGTGAGTGAAACTGAGTAGTGGCTTACCGGGTTGTGGATCACCTTGGTAGGCTAATTCATGATCGCCATTAATTGCATGGTAACCACGTCGTAATAATTCTTGACACACCGAGATTTTGCCAGTATATGCTCTCCCTTCAATGAGATAATTTTTAATTTCTATAAATCATAAATAAAGTAGCTTTCCTTTTTTAGGATTATATAATCTTTTATATTATAGCATTTGTTTTTATGAAATAGTTTGTTAGAATAGTGATAATTTAGAATGTTTTGAAAGTATTTCCTTCTGGTAATCGTACTCATAGTGAAGAGGAGGATTTATTATGAATAAAATTGGATATTTTTTTATTACAGGTTTTATAATGACAATAATGTCAGTACCATTGATTCAAACAGTTAAGGCAGATCAACCGGTTGGAACACAAGTGATAAGCTTATCACAACAAACGATTGAGACAACTGTATAATATTGCTCTTGCACCGAGGCTTGTAACGAAGAACAAATTTCACAGTGTTCATCAACTCATCATCAAATAAAGGTGCATCAAAAAGACGGCTGCCGTTTTCATTCTAGTCGCCATCATTAAATAATATCGATTAGAATATGTGAGGGACTTATGCGTACAGAAGAAGAAATAACCAAAGCCATTGATCAATATGCAGATATGGTAAAAAAAATATGTTTTATTCAGATGAAACAGCAATGTAATGTTGACGATATTTTTCAAACTGTTTTTATTAAATATGCAAATGGTCCGCATTTTAACAGTCCTGAGCATGAGAAAGCTTGAATTATTCGAGTCACAATAAATGCATGCAAAGATGTTTTTAAAAGCTGGTTTCGTAAAATTGTTGAATTCAAACAAAATATTGAAATATTATCAGTTGATGATTCATATTTAATCTATCATCAAAGTTCTGATTTAATGCAAGCTGTGTTATCGTTACCAAATAGTTATCGTAATGTTATTTATCTCTTTTATTATGAGGGTTATAAGGCTGTTGATATAGCACATATCCTTCATAAAAAAGAAAATACGATTCATACATGGCTTAAACGAGCCAAAAAACAATTAAAGGATAGATTAGGAGGTGATTATTTTGAATAACCCATTGAAAGAACTTGATCAAATCTATGCTAGTGAAGAGATAAAGAAACAAACTCTTAATTATGTAATTCATTGTAAGCATTATTCTAATTTGCTTCTTTTAGTGCCGTTATGCGTTTGTGTCTTATTGTTCGGTATATTTATTTTTCCTAAAGATGGCAAGATTGTTCCAGTAGCTTATGTTTCACTGGATATTAATCCAAGTTTAGAATTGCAGCTTGATGCAAAAGACATAGTTATTAAAGTAGTTACCTACAATCAAGAGGACCAAAGAGTTATCGATAAATTAACTCTTACTGGTGTAAAACTTCAAGCAGCAATACTTACCTTGCTAAGTGACGAGCAATATAATGATTATCTTCAAAATGGTTTATTAGAAGTTTCGGTATTTGCTAATAATCAAAGCTTATCATCAAGCCTTGAAATAACATTAAATAATTTATTATCAAAGCAGCTTGGAACTAATCGATATCATTGTTCACAAGTTGATCAAGAAACTCATCATAACGCTTCATCACATCATATGTCTGCGGGTAAATATCAAATTATTGAAACGATTATGTCTTATACTTCACAATATTCTTTTGCTGAACTTAATAAGTTTAGTGTTCAAGAAATGTATAATATTTTAGCTATATTTAATCAAGAGGAGGTTCATGAAGAGTGTCAGCCAGGGCATAATCAAGATAGTCATCATAGAAATCATAATCAGCCTAAATAAAAAATCATAAACTATAATACTGTTTATGATTTTTTACGAGTTGATTTATCATTGTTGAAAAAATTAGCATATTTATAATTATACCAGATTTTCGAGTAATTAAATTTTTTGCCGTTTGAAAGGAAAACGTTATCATCGATAATTAAACCAAAGGCACCAGGTTCTAGGTTTAAAAGCTCTTGATCTTCTTTTGATAGTGGTTTAGCAAAAATGTATTTTTCAGAAAAGCCGATCGTAAGTTTTAAATCATTAATAATAAAAGAAAAAATTGATGTTTTTGCAATGTCTTCATTAAGATAAGGAATGATGTCTTTGTTATAGTAAGTATATTCAACAGCAAAAGGGATATCATCAATATACATTAATCGTTTTATTGCATAAACTGGAGTACCAACTTTACATTCTAAATGTTCTGCTAGATCAGTATCACAGTCAATTAATTTAAAACTTAAAATATCACGTTCTAATTTTTCACCGGGATGTTCAGCTGAAAAACCGATTGTGTTATTTAATTTGATAGTTCCTTTATTTGGTTTTCGAATGTAAAAACCACTACCATGAATAGCAAATAACAATCCATCATTAACCAGCAAATTAATAGCATTGCTGATGGTGTTTTTACTAGCATCATATTCTTTCATCAGCTGCCCACCAGTAGGCAGTTTTTTTGTTTCTTCAAATTCACCATTTTCAATTCGTTTCTTTAAATCAATGGAAATTGTTTCGTACTTTCTCATAATATCTCCCATCCTTATTTATAAAAATATCATTTAATTATTATTTTGTAAAGTGTTTGGTAACAATTTTGCATATATAGGACAAAAAAGAAACCCCTTACATTTTGTATTGACACTGGTATTAAAACGTTGTATTCTAAAAGTAGATAACAATAAAATTGTTTGGTAACAATCACAAAAGATGTAGAAAAGGAGTGTGAATATTGATAATAAATGTGTTAGTAGTTTGGGGAAATAAAGGGGATAAACGAATGAAATAGTGTTTATTTTGGAAAGGAAACTTTATTATGAAAAAGAGAGGTAAGATTGTTTCGTTATTAGTTATAGTGGCGATGTTTTTTAGTTATATTGTACCAATCAAGGCTCAAGGAAATTGGCAACAGCATTTAGATCAAACTATCTTGAAAGTGGGTTATACAGAGGTTTATAAAGATAATAAACCGGTAGTACCAAATGCTAATCTGACAATTACGATAACTGGAACGGGATTGAGTGGTAAAGAATATAACACAGTACTGATTGATGAAGAAGCAAGAGAAGTAGAAGCAACAAAGCAAAATGGGGTAATCAATGGTGACACTACTCAATTAGTGCTGCAAGTACCAGGAACATTGTCAGGGGGTCAATATCAAGTAAGAACAACGATTGATAGTGAAAGTGTTACAAATGGTCTAATTTTATTAAATAATGTTAATTTAAGCAGTAAGATCAGTACCAACGTTACTGGATATTCAGGAGTAACAGGCGATTTAATTGATGGTATTCAGTGGGCAATGTATACGCCCGTTACAAATAAGCCAACTAGAGAAAATCCAGGAATTTTTACATTTGATTATGGAGAGGATTTAATAGATGTGTATTCTTTAGATCTATATTCAACATATGGAAATGACCAAGGCCCTAAAGTTGCAGAAATATTATATTGGGATGATAGTAGTCAAACTTGGGAAAATATTTTAAATAATGGCAGTCGTGAATTTGAATTTAGGTGGGATAAGAATATTGAATGTGAGCCATTTCGAATTCAATTTGATCAAGTTTATTCAACTAATAAAATCATGTTAAAAACATTAGATTCATATACTAGTTGGGAAAATACGAATGATATTGTTGAAGTACAGGTATGGGGTTATAAATCTGGAGAGTTACCATCTATTCAAATAAGTTCTTCACAAGGAAATTATGGTGTGAAAAATATTGTACCAATGGTAATAAAAAATAAGAATAAATCTACTACAATAAATTTAGAGTTAGTCGATTTTAAATCTCATCAATCACTAGCAAGACCAGTCAAATATCAAGTTGAGATGAAAAATGGTAAATTAAATTATGAATTTGTAATTCCTAAGACAGTACCAGTGGGTACATATAGTATTCATGTTACTTGTGAGGGATTAGATCTTTATAGTGATGAGTATCGTATTTCGTTAGATCAAGATATAAATATTGAAAACTGTTCTAAATATTTAGATATTTCTTTGGTTAATGATCAAGCCTATAAAATTACAAGTATAACTGATGGTGACATAAAAAGCGGTTGGAGTAATAATGGGAATACGTCTTTATTGTTTGAAGTTAAACCTGAAAATAATAAGTTTGCCAATATTGCATTAAAGAAAATGAGAATTTATACGAGTAATAAAAACATTGAAACTGTTACCTTAAAAGGTATTGCGAATACTAATTATTATCGTAATGTTAATGTCAATGAAAATGGGATGATCAATGATTTAGCTGGTGATTTTAAACCAGACTGGAAAAGTGATAAAAATGGGGATTATTTTGAAGTTGATCCCGGTTATTTATCTTTGGGAAATATATTTATTTTAGAATTACAAAGTAATGAAAATATTGTAATCAATGAAATTGAAACAGAAGGTGTATATTTAAAAGATAATCTTTTATCAAATGCCCGAGTTTATCATAATGGTGAAAATATTGATGCAGCTGGAATGGTTGATAATAATGTAAGTAGTTATTATAAAACTACATATTCTGATAGTGATGAGTATATCTTAGATTTTTCACCACGGACAATTACAACTAATGAACTTGTTTATACGGCACATTTTCCTAATTCACAAGGTATTGGTAATTTGACTGTGGAAATTTGGGATGGTAATAGTTGGAAAAATGTTGATACATTTGATTTTAAACATAAAACCGATAATCAAATTAGAGAATCACAGCAGCTTATTTTTAATGAACTTACAACTAGTAAAATTCGCTTGATCGTAAATAAAGCTAATCTAGTTTGGGATAATTCCTATTTATTTACAGATTTAAATGCAATTGGAACAATAAATAATAATGCTCAGTACTATGCTGAAAGTATTGATACCAATATAGTTGTAAATCAAGGTGAAAGCAAATTTCCAATTCCTCATTTAAAAGGCTATGAGGTATCGATCAATAGTTCTGATCATGAGGAAATCATTGATTTAAATGGTAATATTAATGCACCTTTGACAGATACAAAAGTTAAAATAACATTAAAGGTTAGTAGTGAAGATGGTCAGGATGTTGGTATCACAGATGAGTTTGAAGTTGTTGTACCAAGAAGAGTTTTGCCCGGCAATAAATTGATTTCAACTATTGTTGATAATGAAACGATTTATAATAATCCGTCAATGGGATGGGTTCAATATTATGAATTCCAAGATACCGATGTTGATAAATATTGGGCTGAAATGGATGAATTATATGCTCAAGGTTTAAAGACAAATATTTTATATATTCGTAATCCTTGGAGCTGGTATGAACCATCAGAAGGAAATTATGCATGGAATGATCCTGATAGCAGGTTGAGTAAATTAATTAGTGGAGCAAGAGCGCGAGGAATTCAATTAGCTTTTAGGGTATTGGTGGATTCAAGTGATGCTTTTCAGCAGGCAACACCAGAATATGTATTTAAAGCAGGAGCAAGCTGGTATAAAACTGATCGAACTGATGATACGGCACCAGAAATCGATGCTAAAGATCCATATATTAATGATCCTGTTTTCTTAGAAAAATTAGATAAGTTTATTAAAGCATTTGGTGCAGAGTTTAATAATGATTTAGATATTGCTTTTATTGATGGTATGGGCTTTGGTAACTGGGGTGAAGCACATCACGTTAAATTTAGTACTGAGTGGGATGATAATGTTTATGATGCGGTTGAAAAAGTGATTAAAATATATGATAAATATTTCCCGGATGTTTTATTGGGAGCTCAAGAAGGACAACCAGAAAATTATGGGACTCAAGAAAATGATGAGATCATTAATACTGACAAACCTTATACTGGAGCATTTGACAAAGAATATGATTTTGTTGTTCGCCGTGATACATTTGGCTGGATGACGGATGCAATTAGAAATCAAACATTAGAATGGTTTAATCAAGGAATACCAGTTTTTGCAGAAAATTGTTATCATTCATTTAAAGTACGAGAATACTGGTATAATAATGCTGGTTATCCGACTTTGGATGGTATTTTACGTCAGGTCGTAGCTGATGCTTTGGCATGTCGAGCAAATACTCTAGATGCTCGGGTTGTAATGGACTGTCAGAAATGGCTAGAGAATGATCAACAAAACGGTTCTGGTTTATTGAATAAATTTGGTTTGAATGGTGGCTATCGCCTCGCTTTGACTAGTTTAGAAGTTCCTGAGCTTTTCACGACTGGGGAAGAAATAACGATTAAACAAGCGTGGCGTAATTTAGGGCTAGGCATGTTGCCGAATAAAAATAAACATTGGGATAATAAATATCATGTTGCTTTCGCATTATTGGACCCAAAAACAAATCAGGTTATTTATCAATATAATGAAGATACTGATAAAGTAAACCCGGGTGATTGGCTTTTCGAAGATGGAAATAATCATTATGAGACTACATTTAAATTGCCAAATAGTATTAAATTAGGTGAATACAAACTAGCAACAGCAATTGTTAATGATAAAAATAATAATCTTCCGGAAATTGCTTTAGCCCTTAAAGATGCGGAAGTGACAGAGCAGGGCTGGTATGTTTTAGATAGTATTAATGTAAAAAATATAAATGATTCAGATACAACATTTGGTATTTTTATTGAAGATACTGTAAATGGTAAAGTTATAGCTGATAGGTCAACTGTTAACGCTGGTGAAAGCGTTACTTTAAAAGTTGTTCCTGACCAAGGCTATGAACTTGATCAATTACTAATCAATGAAAAGGCAGTTGAAATTAAGGATAACTCATATATGATTAAAAATGTTACGGCTGATATTCGTGTAAGGGCCTCATTTAAAAAAGCTGGTGAAGTAACCGTAAAACCTGATGAGTCTAAGGATAGTTCAGTAGTAGCAACGGGAGATGAGGTTCAATTATTTGGATATATAGGAATGTTTATCGGAGCATTAGTTTTATTAGCTGAGTTGAAAAGGAAATTTAAACATCAGAGCTAAAATATAAAAGCAGGTAATTTACCTGCTTTTTCCACATATAATTATATTTACTAAAATAATAATCTTTTATTAGTAAATTAATTGACATGGTTTACGTGATTAACTATAATTGTTAGTGCATAGGATTGTTACTATTTGATTAGGCAAGACCTGGTTGTTTAAAGCGTTTATAAGCGTGATGAACAATCAGGTCTTTTATATTTATTTGGGAACTTTAACTAATCAAAATAGCTATTCTATACGGGAAAAGGAGGAAGTTATGAAAGGAAGCTGGAATCAAAAATTATGTGCTGTAGCAACTGTTTCAATGTTGTTATCATCAGCACCAGTTGGGGTATTAGCACAAGAAAATGCAAGAATTACTCAGTCAGACCCCGAAGAAGTATATGTTGATATCATTGGAGATGGGCAAAGAACCACGCTATTTAATGAAAATTGGAAGTTTCATCGTGGTGATATAAATGATGCTCAAAACAAAGATTACAATGATTCAACTTGGGAAACGGTGAATTTGCCACATGACTATAGTATTGATCAAGATTTCACAACAAGCGGAGAAGCAGAGAGTGGTTTTTTACCAGGTGGCGTTGGCTGGTATCGAAAAACTTTTGTAGTACCTAAAAAATATCAAGAAAAACAATTGATGATTGAGTTTGATGGCGCTTATATGAATGCTGAAGTTTATTTAAATGGGACAAAATTAGGTGAGCATCCATATGGATATACTGCTTTTGCATTTGATTTGACTGAGGGCTTAATCTGCGATGGTGAGACTGAAAATGTTTTAGTAGTAAAAACTAATAATAAAATTCCAAGTAGTCGCTGGTACTCTGGAAGTGGGATTTATCGAGATGTAAAGTTAACAGTTACAGATAAGGTTCATGTTGGTTATAATGGAACTAAAATCATTGCTAAAGATTTAGAAAATACTAAGGACAATAATGTTAAAGTTGATGTTACAGCAACAATCGACAATGATAGCGATACAAATAAAACGATCACAGTTAAAAATACTTTATTGGATGCTCAAGGAAATGCCGCGGGTAGTACCGTCACTAATGAAGTTGAATTAGCAGCTAAAAGTACAAAAGATGTAAAACAGGAAGTGTCTGTTATTGCTCCTAAATTGTGGTCCACTGAGGATACAAATTTATATACAATGAAAACTGAAATCGTGGCGGATAATAAAGTTTTAGATACTTATGAAACTGAGTATGGTTTCCGCTATTTTGATTTTGATAATAATACAGGTTTTTCATTAAATGGTGAAAAAATAAAATTAAAAGGTGTTTGTCTGCACCATGATCAGGGTGCACTAGGAGCAGTTGCTAATCGTGATGCAATTGAACGGCAGGTCAAAATATTAAAAGAAATGGGATGCAATGCGATTCGTGTTACCCATAATCCTGCGGCATCAGTTTTATTAGAAGTATGTAATGAAAATGGAATGTTAGTTATTAATGAAGCATTTGATGGCTGGACCGAATATAAAAATGGAAATGTTAATGACTACACTTCACATTTTAATGAAGTAATTAGTACCGATAATCAAATTGTTAATGGAAAAGCTGGAATGAAGTGGGGCGAATTTGATGTTAAAGCAATGGTTGATGGTGCTAAAAATGATCCAAGTGTAATTATGTGGTCATTAGGTAATGAAATTGATGAAGGAGTATCAGGAAATACCTCACATTATTTAAATTTAGTTGATGATTTAATTAAATGGGTTCAAGAGGTTGATACAACTCGTCCAGTCACAAATGGTGATAATCGCAAAAATACTAATCCAAATGCGATGCTCAGCCAAATTAATCAAAAAATATATGAAGCTGGTGGCGTGGTTGGAATGAACTATGCAAATGGTGATCAAACTATAGCTATGCACAATACTTATAGCGATTGGCCACTATACGGTTCTGAAACGGCAAGTACTGTCCATAGTCGTGGAGTTTATAATACTACGGGTAAAGATGATAATACTTTACAAATGTCAGAATATGATAATGATGAGGCAAAAGTTGGCTGGGGACATTCAGCAAGTGATGCCTGGCAATTTGTTATTAAGAATGATTTCAATGCTGGAGAGTTTGTGTGGACTGGTTTTGATTATATTGGTGAACCAACGCCATGGAATGGAACTGGAGCAGGAAGTGCAAGTGGTCAGGGAGCTAAACCTAAATCATCATATTTTGGAATTGTTGATACTGCGGGATTTGTAAAAGATACTTATTATTTATATAAAAGTATGTGGGACGAAGATACAACTACTTTGCATTTAATGTCAACATGGAACAATGATGAAATAGTCAAAAATAATAATGGTAAGGTCAAGGTCGATGTATTTACTAATGCTGCAAAAGTGGAGTTATATTTAAATGGGAATAAAGTGGGGGAAGATACAGCAACAACGCATACTACTGCTTTAGGATATAAGTATCAAACATTTTCAAATGGAGAATTTTACCCAAGCTTTAATGTAACCTGGGCTTCAGGAACGTTGAGTGCTAAAGCATATGACAAAAAAGGTAATTTAATTACAGAAACTGAAGGAAGAAGCAGTGTAACGACTAATACCAAAGCTGCAAAATTAGCGATAAGTGCTGATAAAAAGGAAATTTTAGCTGATGGCAGTAGTTTATCTTATCTTACTGTCGATGTTAAAGATATGAATGGAAATATTGTCGCTGGAGCTGATAATCGTATTAATTTCAAGATTGAAGGAAATGGTAAAATTGTTGGGGTTGATAATGGTAATGCAGCTGATACTGATAGTTATAAGGGAACTTCACGAAAAGCCTTTTCAGGAAAGGCATTAGTGATTGTTCAATCTACTAAAGATGAGGGATCATTTACACTTAGTGCCAGCAGTGATGGTTTAAGTGGTTCAAATATTTCTGTCAAGACGGTTAAAAATGCTGTTGAGGGTGATGCTTATCTGCAAAGTTACACAATTGCTAAAAATTTATATGTTAATGTTGGTGAAGAACCTGATCTGCCTGCAAAAGTTGTAGGAACATACAATAATGGGGAGACAAGAGACTTAACGATTAAATGGAATGAATATGATAAAGAATCATTAAATAAAATTGGTGAGTTCACAATAACAGGAAAACTTCAGGATAGTGAAGCTGTAGTAACTGTAACGGTTCATGTAATTGGTAATGTCGTAGCCATGGAAAACTATTCAACAGTAACTAGTGCAGGAATTACACCGGTATTACCACAAACGGTTCGAGGACTTTATGAAAATGGAAATTATAGTGAGGCTTTTCCGGTTAAATGGAATATTCCTGCTGATGCTTTTAAAAATGAAGGAGTGGTAACAGTAAAAGGTACAGTCAATGTTCTAAATGAAGTAAAAGATGTTACAGCAACTGTTCGAGTAGCACCAAAATTAGCTGATTCGCAGAATATTGCTTCAAAGAATTATCAAGATACACCATTATTTACAAATGGGAAAATGGTCAATGGTGTTCCAAGTGAACCAACAGCAACGCCAATCAATGATTCATTGAGTGAATTAAATGATGGGATTACTAATGAAAGTGGACGCGAAAGCGCACGGTGGACAAATTGGAGTTTAAGAAATGAAAATCCTCCGGTGGATACTTATGTACAATTAGAATGGCAAAAAGAATACTTGATGCAAAATATTAAACTGTGGCATTTTACGGATAATCAATTCAGTGTTTTACCAGGTGATAACAATGTCCGGTTTGAATATTATGATGTTCCAACAAATTCATGGCAAGAAATTGAGTCTTCGCACATTACACAAGTACCATATACATCTGGTGATACTCCATATGGATTTATTCACCCGATTACAACTAATAAATTACGCATATGGATGAAGTCACCGCAAGTTAATAAATGTATTGGTTTAACAGAAATAGAAGTATATGATTATATTTTACCAGTAACTGCAAATTCATCTGCAAATCTAGATGATTTAAAATTAGATGGGGTTAATATTAAAGAATTTAATGGTTATCGAGGGTATGATAAGCTTACTAAAACATATACTGTTGATTTGAAAACAGCTGATACCCCATCAGTTATAGCTCAAGGTAATAATAATGAAGCAATTACTGTTTTACCAGTATATAATAATGAAGTAAAGATCATTGTTAGAGCGGAAGATGGTAAAACGATAGAAAATTATACTATTAAATATATTATCTCGGTAAACAAAGAGTTTCTTGAAAACTATATTGAAAGCGATGAAATAAAGAAAGTTTTTGAAACAAGTGAAGAATATACAGTCCAATCGTATCAAGAATTTAAGGAAGCATATGATCAAGCAATAGTGATTTTGAAAGATGATCAGGCAACACAAAAACAAGTTGATGATAGTTATGAAAAATTACAAACTATGTATCAAGCTTTAGTTAAAAAGACTGAAGAAAAAGTTGATAAGAGTCAGTTAGAAGCACTTTTAGCTATTGCTGATAAGATTACTGAAGATATTTTAAGTAATCTTGATGCTGATTTAGTTAAAGAGTTTAAGACCGCTTTACAAGCAGCACAAGATATTTATACTGGAAATGATGTAACTCAAGCTCAGGTAAATGCTGCTATTACACGGTTAAATGTGGCAATTGAAAATTTAAATATTCGTGATTTCAATAAGATTAAATTACAGGAGCTAGTTGAGCGGACTGAAAAATTATCTGCTAAAGATTATACAAGGGCTTCTTGGGAACGATTAGAAAAAGCTTTATCAGCAGCCAAAATTGTCTTAGCAGATGAAAAGGCGACACTGGCAGCTGTTGATGAAGCCAAAACGGTTTTACAAAATGCACTAGAACAATTAGAGAAAGTTGCGATTAGCGAAGAGTCTTCTCAAGGAGTAAAAACTGGTGATGCGGCTAATTTTGCTGGTATATTTGCATTAATGGTTTCAACTGCGAGTCTGGTTTTATGGATGAAAAGAAGAAAAGAAAATAATTAATAATAATAGAAGGATGTTTTAATATGACATCCTTTTTTGGAAATTTGACATTTTTATGATTATCGTATTCGTTGTATATTCTTACTAAGATTGTATAATATAAGTATAGAAAAAGGAGGCGTTTAAAAATGAGTATACCAATAATTATTGTACTTATAGTAGTGGCGTTAATTGTGATTTACTGCATAGTTGCATATAACACATTAACTAAATTAAAGAACCGGGTTAAAACTAACTGGGCACAAATTGATGTGGTATTAAAAAGGCGGGCTGATTTGATCCCGAACCTTGTTGAAACAGTCAAGGGGTATGCTAGTCACGAAAAGGAAACGTTAGAAAATGCAATAAAAGCAAGAAATACTTATGTGACTGCCAATAGTCCTCAAGATCAGCTTGCAGCTTCTGGTGAATTAAATCAGGCTTTAAGCCGATTAATGATGTTAGGTGAAGCTTATCCGGATTTAAAAGCTAATACTAATTTTATGGAATTACAAAAAGAATTGACAGCTACAGAAGATAAAATTACGTATGCACGACAATTTTATAATGATTCAGTAAATAAATATACCAATCAAACAGAAGTTTTCCCTTCAGTGCTTATTGCAAAAATATTTGGTTTTGGAACTTTTGATTATTTTGAGGTTCAAGAAACAGATAAAGAAGTACCAAAGGTTAAATTTTAAAATGAAAGTTAAAAAATTATTTTTAGCACTCTCAATCTTTCTGGTTTCTTTGATGCCGTTACCTGTTTTGGCATCAGGGAATGACCTTCAAGCGGTTAATATGAACATTTATATTAATCAAGATGGTTCAGCAAAAGTTGAGGAAACTTGGAAGATGGATGCGATTGAAGGAACAGAAAACTACAAGGCATTTAATAATCTTTATGGGGCTACGATCAGTGATTTTTCTGTTGTCGATGAAAAAGGAACAAAATATCAATATGTTGATAATTGGGATATTGATGCTAGTCGTCAAGAGAAGAAAAATAAATGTGGGATCATTGAAAAGAGTGATGGTTATGAGTTATGTTATGGGATAGGTGATTATGGTCAACACACATATACGATGACTTATACGATTACTCCATTTGTTAATCAATATAGTGATGCTCAGGGGTTTAATTGGCAATTACTTAATCAGGAAATGAATCCTAAACCAGCTGAATTTGAAGCAACGATTAGTTCTGATTACAAGTTTTATGATCAAGATAGTGATATTTGGGGCTTTGGCTATGAAGGACAAGTTATTTTTGATGATCATGGAGCGATAATTATATCGAATCGTGATTTAAACAATAATCGTCGAGGCGATATTAATTATGTTAATATTTTAGTTAGAGTACCCGATGGAACTTTTAGCAATGCAATAACCAAAAATGAATCATTTGAAGCTGTTTTAGAAGATGCACGTGATGGCTCAAGTTATCAAGAAGATTCTAGTGATGGTTCAATATTTATGTTTATTGGTATTAGTGTTGCTGTACTTGCTGGGATAATTGCAGTAATTGTTGGAGTTGTATCTAAAGCAAACAAAAATAAACAATTATATTTTAGTGACGGTAACAATGAAATTCCGACAATGGAACATGTTAATCCGTTCCGTGATATTCCTTGTCATAAAGATATCTACTATTTTTATTACGTTGCAACAAAAGCAGGGATTATCCAGCAAGATGATCGTTCAGGTATCTTGTGTGCTATGTTGTTAAAATGGATCAGAGATGGCTATGTGAATTTTACCATGGAACCGGGCACTGGCTGGTTTAAAAAAGATAAATATGAAATTGATTTCAGTGGTGAGATTCCAACAGAAAATATTTTAGAAGATAAGATGTTAGGTTATTTTCGGGAAGCAAGTGGTGATAATCAAATCTTAGAGAATAAAGAATTTGAACGTTGGTGTAAACGGAATTATGAAGAAATCGAAGATTGGTTTAATGATTTGATTGAATTTGAAGAAAAAGAATTAAAAGAAAAAGGCTTAATGAAAAAGCAAACAACTTATAAAAAGTTCTTAGGAATAGATATTGCAAATGAAAAAGTAGTTTATGAACCATCATTTAGAGATGATATCATTTATACTAAAGGATTAAAACGCTTTTTATTAGACTTTAGTAGTATTGAAGAAAAAGAAGTAATTGAAGTAAAACTTTGGGAAGAATATTTAATGTTTGCTTCAATTCTTGGTATTGCTGACGAGGTAGAAAAACAAATTGGTAAACTCTGCCCAGAATTTAATCAATATTCAAATATTGATTACACTTATACGATGTTAGCAACGAGAACATTTATGTACGGTGGTGTTCGTAGTGCAGCTAATGCATATAGTGCAGCTCATAGTTCATCGTATAGCGGTGGCGGTGGTTTTAGTTCCTTTGGCGGAGGCGGAGGTGGTTTCTCCGGAGGCGGCGGAGGCGGAAGCCGATAAAATAAAGAAAACCTGGAAGAATGAAATGAATCTCCTAAGTTGTTGCTTCAACTTAGGAGGTTCGCTTCAAAACTCCAGGTTATTTTATTGTTGTGCTTCTAATTCAGCGATTTTATCAGCAAATTGAGGTAAGTGTTTTTTATGAGCAATCAACATTTCATCTAATAATGTTTTAGCAATTTGACCACTTGGAACTAATGGATTAATTGTAAATGCATGTAATGCTTTACCATAATCACCAGTAACGGCAGCTTCAATTGTAGTTTCTTCCATTGCTTTCATAATTTGAACCATTCCCCGAGCTGCAGGTTTTAATGTTCCCCAAGAAATTGGCATTGGTCCTGCTGCTGTAATGATAGCAGATACTTCAGCTACACTATCATATGGAAGATCAGTTAATGCCCCTTTGTTTTGTGTTGATACGACCATAGTTGTACGTTTATCATTATAGATTGAGTTGATTAATTCACAAGCAGCATCACTATAATAAGTACCACCACGTTTTGTCAATTGTTCTGGTTTATAATCTAAATTAGGATCTTTATATAATTCAAATAATTCAGCTTCTGTTCTTTTTACAACTTCAGCACGAGTACCATTTTCTTTGAAGTCGGCAATTTCATCTTCAAGCATATCATCAGTGATATAGTAGTAACGGTGATACATACATGGCAGATATCCTAAATCTTGGATTTGTTCTGCAACAAATGAAATATTTTTAATATTTGCTACTCCGGCATCAGCGGCACGTTTAGCGGCTTTTTCCTCTTCTTCCTTTGCACGTGTAGCATTAGCCCCAAATTTTCTTAAACCATCGTTTTCAACATATAGTTTTTGAATTGCTTTATCAGTTAATTCAGTTCCATCAACATCCCATACTCGATGCCAGTGAAAATGGTTTAATCCAGCGAATTTAAAGAATAATTCTTCTTCGTTTTTATCTAAAGCTTTCCCAACCATTTTACGGCAAGAGATAGGTACATTACATAAACCAACAACTTTATCCCATTTACCATATTTGATAACAGCTTCAGTAACCATTCCACTAGGATTAGTAAAGTTTACTAGCCAGGCATTTGGACATAGTCTTTTCATATCTTCAACGATTTCTAAGATAACAGGAACAGTTCTAAATGCTTTAAACATTCCTCCGGCACCATTTGTTTCTTGCCCAATAATCCCATGACTTAAGGGAATTCTTTCGTCTTTAATTCTTGCATCCAATAAGCCAACTCTAAATTGAGTAGTAACGAAATCAGCGTCTTTTAAAGCTTCTTCACGATCTAATGTTAAATGAATCGTCATAGGAACACCCGCAGCTTTTACCATTCTTTGTGCCATTGCTCCAACGATTTCTAATTTTTCTTTACCTTCTTCAATATCAACTAACCACAGTTCTTTGATAGGTAGTTCATCATATCTTTTAATAAATCCTTCAACTAATTCTGGAGTATATGAACTCCCGCCACCGATGGTAGCAATTTTTACAGGTCTTTTTGCCATTTGTAAATCTCCTTTGTTTTTTGTTACAAGGCTATTATAACGGCAAAAGAAAAGAAAGTGGTCTTTTTTCAGGTGATGAAAACCGCTTTCATTTTATGAAAATAATATAATAAGTTATCGTGCTTATGGTAATAATTAATATATTATTTTAATAACAGGTTGTATGGATTGATAGTTCCGGGAATTACTTGTAAATAATCATTTTTTAATAATTCATTGATTACATTGCATAATATATTAATATCGGTTTCTTCACCAGTACATTCAAGATAGAGACTTTGACTGCCACAAGCATCACGTAATTTGAGAATGTAGTCAAATTGGCGTTCTTTTAATAAATTATTGATGTCTTGGACTTGGAAAATTGAAATTGTTTTCATGTTTTTAACTCCTTTTGTTAAAATAATGTTATAATTTCATTATATAAAAGTCAAGGAGGATATATAATGGCTGCAACTGAAAAAGAAAAAGCAACCAAGCTGGCTCATGAGTTAGTCGCATACATAGAGAGTGAACAAAGTGATTTGAAGGCTAGTGATAATGAATTTGATGCTTTATGGCAAAGCATTTATGATGTTTGTATGCTAGTTCACTTTAACATTTTAGATGAACTCTTGAGTGAAGAGGAATATTTAGAAGGAGTTACTTGGCTAAAAGACTATCAACATCTCACTAAAGATTACCAAGATAAAGAATTGGAATTATGAAAGGATAAAGAATAATGAAAAATTATTTAATTGTTACCGATACAACAAGTGCGATGAACGGGGTTCAAGCGAAAGAATCTGGAATTGAGTTAGTCTCACTAAGTGTACTGATTGACGGGATCGAGTACAAAGACCAAATTGATATTTCAACGGAAGAATTATATAAAAAACTGGAAGCTGGATGTATCCCTACGACATCACAGCCAAATACTGGATATTTACATGAATTAATGGCGAATTGGAAAGCTAAAAATTATGAAGCTATTATCATTATCACCTGCAGTAGTGATTTAAGTGGAACTTGGAGTGGATTTAATCTTGTGAAAAATCAGTTAGAAATGAATAATATGTATATTTATGATAGCCGCCAAGTTGGTGCACCTGTCATGGATATGGCATTAGCGGCTAAACAGATGGCTGATAATGATCATGATGTAAATGAAATTTTTGAAATGTTAGAAATGAAAACTAAAAATAGTTTTTCTTTTTTAGCCCCATTTGATTTTAAGCAATTGGCGCGCTCGGGACGGTTATCGCCGGTAGCTGCTAAAATGGCATCAATCTTGAAAGTAAAAGCTTTACTTTATTTGAAGGAAGATGGTAGTTGTGTCGATAAATATGCGATGAGTAGGACAGAATCAAAAATTGTTAAAACTGTAATTGACAAATTTAAAAATGCTGGTGTTAATGCTAAGGATTATACATTATACATCTCTCATGCTGATAATGAAGAATCAGCGCTGAAAGCAAAACGATTATTACAAGATATTTTTGATAATATTGAGGTTATCGTAAACAAGTTACCAGCTGTATTGACTTGTCATGGCGGGATGAAATGTATATCTGTGCATTATATACATAAGATGTAATAGGTGAGAAAATGAAAGTTGTTGATATGCATTGTGATACCATCTTGCGGCTTTATGATGAAGGTGGCTGTTTATCAAAAAATGATTTTAATATTGATTTAAAGAAAATGGTTAAAGGTGATTATTTGTTGCAAAACTTTGCGATGTTTGTAAACTTAAGTGATCATCTTGATCCACTAACAAAGGCACAGCGATTAATTGATCTATATTATACAGAACTAGAAAAAAGTCCTGAGCTGATTAAACCAGTATATAGTTATGAAGATATTCTTAATAATCAAAAAAATGGTCTAATGTCAGCGATGCTTACATTGGAAGAAGGGGCAGTCGTAAATAATGATCTTGCAATCTTACGTAATTATTATCGTCTAGGCGTTAGGATGATTACTTTAACTTGGAATCATCCTAACGGAATAGGTTATCCTAATTTGATTAGTACTAAGGAATTTAAAGATTTATATCATTTAAATACAGAAGATGGATTAACTGATTTTGGGATTGCTTATGTCAAGGAAATGGAGCGGTTGGGAATCATTATCGATGTTTCACATTTGAGTGATGCGGGATTTTATGATGTATTAAAATATACGACAAAACCGTTTGTTGCATCACATAGTAATGCTCGTAGCGTTTGCGGAGTTGCTCGAAATATGTCTGATGATATGATCAAACAGTTAGCGAAACGTAATGGCGTCATGGGAATTAATTTTTGCGGAGATTTCTTAAAACCATCGAGTCATGGCGGGATGCGTTCATGTATTGAAGATATGGTTAAACATATTTTATATATTAAGGAACTGGTGGGGATAGATTATGTTGGCTTAGGTAGTGATTTTGATGGTATTGATCAAAACCTTGAATTAGCTGATGCTTCGATGATGCCCCAATTAGCTGCTGCACTGCAGGAAGCTGGCTTTAGTGAAATTGAAATTGAGAAAGTTTTTTATAAGAACGTTTTACGTGTTTATAGTCAAATTTTATAGAAACAGAAAAACGACAAGTGGGGAAATCACTTGTCGCTTTTATTATTAGTTATCAGGGAAAGGATACTAATAATACATGATATCAGGGAAGGATATCTTTATATATTGTTTGTAGTCATTATATTGAAGGGAAAATCGAATATTTCTTTTGACTACATTGTTAGTATATAACTAAACAATGGTGAAAATGTATATAGAATATCTTAAAATATGTGATAATTATTCGTTCGGATAGATATCGAGCTATTTTAAAATGGCGAAATATAGTGTATAATACACATAAGTGGAGGAATGAGGATGAAAAGCTTATTTTATCGTTTAATTATCTTTTTAGATACAGCTAGTGAAGCTGATACAAATTATAATATTGCCTGGTATATGGCTCATAATTTTTCGAAAGTGGCCAAAATGGGAATTAGTCAGCTTGCTAAAGAATGTTATGTATCCCCGGCAACGATTTCACGTTTTTGTCGTGCTTTAGGATATGAAAATTATGCTCATTTAAAACAAGAATGTTCTTCATTTGCTTCAGATAGCAAAAAGTTTAATAATTTAATTAATGTTCCTTTGGACATGATGAAAGATAAACCTCAAGAATGTACTAAATATTATAGTGATCAAGTATGTGATGCTATTTCAAAATTGTCACAGCGGTTAGACTGGAATGTGATTGATAAAGTTCTACAGGCTATTCATGATAGTGATTCAGTAGCTTTTTTTGGAACTCAGTTTTCTCATTCTGCAGCGTTGCATTTTCAAACTGATTTACTAATGCTGGAAAAGTTTACAATGGCATATATGGAAACAGAACGTCAGATTGATTGTGCGCGTTTGATGGATGAAAATAGTGTTGCAATTATTGTGACAGTAAATGGATTTTATGCACGGAGTAATTCGAAAGTTTTACAGTATTTAAAGAAATCAAAATGTAAGGTTGTTTTAATGACAAATAATCCAGGGATAGATATTGGAATAAACGTTAATTATACGATTGTATTAGGTGATAGCGAACAGCGAAAGATTGGTAAACATACGTTATTAACAGCAGTTGAATTGATGTCACTGCGATATTATTCTTTATATTATCCAGGAATTCAGGAAAAAATTATCTAAAAAGGTTTTAACCTTTTTTTATGGAAGGAAAAAGTTATGCGTGAGATTAAATGTGAAGATATTACAAAAACAGTAAAACAACTATGTATGGAAGCAGCTTGTAATTTACCCAGTGATGTGTTTAAGGCACTTAAAGATAAGACAGATACAGAACCATATCCCTTAGCTAAAAAGACTTTGGAAGTATTGATTGATAATGCTGATTTAGCTAAAGATAATATGATGCCGATTTGTCAAGATACTGGTATGGCTTTTGTGTATATTACAATTGGACAAGAAGTTCATGTGGATGGTGATTTAAAAGCTGCTATTAATGAAGGAGTGCGTCAAGGGTACGAGGAAGGTTATCTTCGTAAATCAGTAGTTGATGATCCATTATTTGAACGGATCAATACTAAAGACAATACCCCAGCAATTATTTATTTTGATCTTGTTTGTGGTGATGAATTTAAAATTGTTGTAGCTCCAAAAGGATTTGGGTCTGAAAACATGTCACAAATTAAAATGTTAAAACCAAGTGATGGATTGCAGGGAGTTAAAGATTTTGTAATGAAAGTGGTTAATGACGCTGGACCTAATGCTTGCCCGCCGATGGTGATTGGTGTAGGGATCGGAGGGTCATTTGACAAAGTTACGATGTTGTCAAAACAAGCAATGATGCGTGAAATTGGAACCCATCACGAAGATAGCCGATATGCTGCTTTAGAAACTGAATTATTAGAGATGATCAATGCTACAGGAATTGGACCAGCTGGTTATGGTGGAAAAACTACGGCTCTATCATTGAATATTGAGACTCATCCTACTCATATTGCTGGAATGCCTGTTGCAGTAAGTATTTGCTGCCATGTAGCGCGTCATAAGGAGGCTTCATTATGATTAAATTGACAACACCGCTTACCGTTGAAAAAATAAAACAATTACATGCTGGTGATGAAGTGTTACTAAGCGGAACTATCTATACGGGTCGTGATGCGGCTCATAAACGTTTGATGGCTTTGATTGAAGAAGGAAAGGAATTACCTTTTCATTTAGAGGATCAAGTAATTTTTTATGTGGGACCAACGCCAAGTAAACCTGGTAAAGTATTTGGGAGTGGAGGACCTACAACGTCTGGGAGAATGGATGCTTTTGCACCAACAATGATCAAGTTAGGATTACGTTCGATGATTGGTAAGGGATATCGTCAGCAGGCAGTTAAAGATGCAATCATTAAATATCATGGAGTGTATTTTGGTGCTATCGGTGGAGCCGGAGCGATGATGTCTAATTGCATTAAAGAATGTACAGTAATTGCTTTTGATGATCTTGGACCTGAAGCGATTCGACGTTTAGAAGTTGAGGATATGCCATTAGTAGTAGTGATTGATAGTAATGGTAACGATCAATATGAATTAGGGCGTAACGATTATTTAAGTACATGTAAATAAAGAGAAAGTATTAAAGAGGTAATATAATAATGTTTAAAAAGAAAAGAGATTATGGATATTACAGCAGTTATGGAACAAGTAGTCGAAGTCGCCTTAAGGTTGGACGCGTTGCTCTTGTTGGGGCTGTTGGGGTTGTCTTAGTTATTGGAATTGTTGTTGTGTTAAATTTGACACGGATTAAATTATTAATCAAGGGCTATTCATTTTCACAAGCAAGTGAAATTTTGTCATTAACAAAAGAACAAGAAAATGAAATTTTATCCCATGATAAACTTGATCATATTACTAATTGGATAGCAAATTCTAAAAAAGTTTCTTTATATGATGAATACGAAAAATATCTAGGCATGAATAAAAAGATGGAATATGCTGATGTTGTTACATATATTAATGGATTATTTAAAGAAGAAGTACCTAAACTAAAAAGTATGGGGTATAGTGAGAAAGTTATTTGGAATTTGATTAGTGATAAAGTATCAAAAGAAGATTTACAATATTTGATCGATCATAATTATACTGCCAAGGATTTAGAGCCTTATCGCAAAGTAAAAGGTTATCAAATTCAAAATCTTGAAGCGTATATCAACGCTTATAATAATTACAAAGACTATAATTATGCAGTATGTATTACTAACTATCCATTTTTGATTTCATCTAATGGTGAGCCTAAAGAAAGCTATACAATTACTAATCCTGATGATTTATTAGTTTTAGTAAAAAAAGGTTTCTATTTACCAGAAAGCTATGAACCTAAATTAGTAGATCCGGAAATTCCAGTAGCTCCAGATTGTCAAAATCCGAAAATGACTAAAGAAACATCAGATGCTTTAACTAAAATGTATGAAGCAGCTAAAAAAGAAGGGTTAGAATTAGTTGTTAATAGTGCGTATCGTTCATATCAGACACAAGTTGATACAATGGCTGATTTTGAAAGACGTTTTGGCGGGCAGTATGCAAATGAATATGTCGCTCAGCCTGGAGCAAGTGAACATCAAACTGGTTTAGGAATTGATTTAACTAGTCAAAGTGTTGTAGAAGGTAAAAAAATCACTTTTGGTGATACTGATGAATATAAATGGGTAATTAAAAATTGTGCTAAATATGGCTTTATTATCCGTTTTGAAAATGGTACTGACGGAATAACGGGAATTGCTCATGAGCCTTGGCATTTACGTTATGTTGGTAAAGATGTAGCAAAAAAAATCGTTGAAAAGGAATGGACTTTTGAAGAATATTGTTTATATAACAATGTAATACCAAAAGTTACGAAAAAATAATCTAGGGGTTACCTCTAGATTATTTTAATGAGGTAAAGAAATGAAAACATTAATTACTACTTTAAATTCAAAATATATACATAAGTCTTTATCGTTAAGATTGCTTTATGTAGCTACTAAAGAATATCATGAGGTGGATTTTAAAGAATATACGATCAAAGAGGATCTTGATACAATTGCAAATGATATTATTGAACAAAAAGTACAGGTTGTGGCTTTTAGTGTCTATATTTGGAATGTTGATTTAATAAAAATATTGATAGATAAATTAAAAAAAATGGACCCACAATTAGTTATTGTAATTGGAGGACCGGAAGTAAGTTATGAAATTGATTATTTTCTAGATAACTTTAAAATTGACTATTTAATTAGTGGTGAAGGTGAGGTGGCTTTTAAAGAACTGTTAGATTGTTTAGAAACACAGCAGCCGATTAATATTCAAGGAATTAGCAGAAAAGATAAGCGAGATTATCAACAAACTAAGCCGGTTGATCTACAATATCTTGAAACACTTGAATCACCTTATTTATTAAAACGTGATCTTGCTGATATGGATAAGCGGATTCTTTATTTTGAAACAAGTCGCGGCTGTCCATATCAATGCCAGTACTGTTTATCTTCATTAGAAAAAGGATTACGCTTCTTTAGTTTAGATTATTTAAAAGCGCAATTATCATTATTGCTTGATAGTGGAGTTAAGACAATTAAGCTGCTAGATCGGAGCTTTAATGCTAAAACAGCTCATGCTTTGGCGATTTTAGAATTTATTTTTAACCATTATCGACCAGGAATTCAATTTCAATTCGAAATTAATGGTGATGTACTAGATCAGCGAATTATTGATTATATTAATGATTATGCTCCAAGAGGATTATTACGATTTGAAATAGGAATTCAGTCAACATATGAGCCGACAAATGAAATCGTTAAAAGATATCAAAATTTTGAACGGTTAAGTGAAGTAATTAAACAGTTACAGCAAAATCATAAAATTGATTTTCATTTAGATTTGATTGCAGGTTTGCCTTTAGAAAACCTAGAGAGATTTGCCCGATCATTTGATGATGTTTTTGCTTTTTATCCAAAGGAACTGCAATTAGGTTTTTTAAAGTTATTGAGAGGAACAAGTCTTCGAAAAGAGGCAGAAAAATATGGGTATGTATATGATGAAAATCCACCCTATGAATTGCTTTATAGTAATGATTTAAGCCCTGAAGATATTGGGAAAATTCATTTGGCAGAAGAAATGTTAGAGAAATTCTGGAATAGTGGCAAGATGCCAATAACAATGAATACAGTGATAAGAACAGTCGCTTCACCTTTTTATTTTTTCTTAGACCTGGGCAATTATTATTTGAAACAACAATTTAAAATGTTTAAATTTCAAAATGATGAATTATTTAGTTATTTAGACGAATATTTAAATCGGCAGTATCAGGATTTATTGATTGAAGACTATTTACGGTTATCAAAAATAAAACCTAAACGCTGGTGGAAGGCCCGTTTAGATAAAAGCGAAGCACGTGAAACAATGCATTATTTGATAGAAAAATATGACTTAGACCAAGAAGAAGTCTTTAGATATGGGGTGGTTGAAAAGGTAACTGATGGCTACTTATTAGCGATTTATCAAAATTATCAGGTTAGTGTGAAAAAGTATTCTTGATAATGATAAACGGTTATATTATGTTAGATAACGTTTTCCTGTAATGGGAGAGCGTTTTATTTTATGATTATAAAAAGGGCTGGGTAAAGGAGTATATAACATGAATTAAAAATACAAATAAGATATACTTAATAGTGCATGGAGGGATATAGAATGATAGAAAATATTCGTAAGAGAGATGGGCGCCTAGTCGCATTTGAGTTAGATAAGATTGCAGGAGCTATATACAAAGCATTTGAAGCAAGTGGTGGTAAATATGAATTAAAAAATGCCATGAATATTGCTAAAACAGTTGAAACAAAGCTAGAAAAAAAGAAGAGTGAATTACCAACGGTAGAATTAGTTCAAGATACGGTTGAAGAAGTGTTGATTGAACAAGGATATGTACGAGTGGCTAAAGCCTATATTTTATATCGCGCTAATCGTACGCGTGAAAGGGATATGAAGTCACGGCTAATGAAGACTTTTGAAGAGATTACTTTTGCTGATAGTAAAGATAGTGATCTAAAAAGAGAAAATGCTAACGTGAATGCAGATGCTCCGATGGGGACAATGCTGAAATATGGAGCTGAAGCAGCAAAACAGTTTAATGAGATGTTTGTATTAAATCCTAAACATGCACGTGCTCATATTAATGGGGATATACATATTCATGATATGGATTTTTTAACTTTAACCACAACTTGTTGTCAAATTGATTTAATTAAATTATTTGCAGGAGGATTTTCAACTGGCCATGGAGTTTTAAGAGAGCCAAATAGCATTAGTATCTATGCTGCTCTAGCTTGCATTGCTATCCAGTCAAACCAAAATGATCAACATGGAGGTCAGGCAATTCCTAATTTTGATTATAGTATGGCACCAGGTGTTGCAAAATCATACTTAAAGCATTTTTATCATAATTTAGCTAAAGCAATTACTTTATTAGTAAAATTAGATGGTGAAGATATTGCGACTAAAGTAAAGGGAGAAATGCGTTTAAAACCTACTTTAGATAAAAATGAGGCATTTGAAGAACAATTAAAAGAAACACTGAAAGCTAATAAAGTAGATAAATTTGTAGATGAAATCGTTGAATTTGCAATTACAAGCGCTTATGAAGAAACTGATCGAGAGACATATCAAGCGATGGAGGCGTTTATTCACAATCTTAATACTATGCATTCAAGAGCTGGAGCGCAAGTACCGTTTAGTTCAATCAATTATGGTATGGATACTTCAAGTGAAGGGCGCATGGTAATGCGTAATATATTATTAGCAACAGAAGCTGGGCTAGGTCATGGTGAAACACCAATTTTTCCAATTCAAATATTTAGAGTAAAAGAAGGAATCAACTATAATGAAGGTGAGCCTAATTACGATCTTTTTAAATTAGCTTGTCGTACCTCTGCAAAACGTTTATTCCCTAATTTTTCATTTGTTGATGCTCCTTTCAATAAACAATATTATAAAGGAACGCCAGAAACTGAAATTGCTTATATGGGATGTCGAACACGAGTTATGGGAAATGTTTATGCTCCGGACAAAGAAATTAGTTTTGGGCGTGGAAATTTAAGTTTTACTTCTATCAATTTACCAAGATTGGCAATTCGTTCTAAAGGAGATGTAAATGAGTTTTTTGATAAGCTTGATGGAATGTTAGATTTATGTATTGAGCAATTGTTAGAACGTTTTGAAATTCAATGTCGTCGTAAGGCTAAAAACTATCCTTTTTTAATGGAGCAGGGAGTTTGGCTTGATAGTGATGAATTAAAACCTGATGATGAAGTTCGTGAGGTTTTAAAACATGGAACTTTAACAGTCGGATTTATCGGATTAGCGGAAACATTAAAAGCTTTGATTGGGGTACATCATGGTGAAAGTGAAAAAGCTCAGATCTTAGGATTACAAATTGTTGCTCATATGCGCAAGGCAATGGATAAAGCAACTGAAAAATATAATTTGAATTTTAGTTTGATTGCTACTCCGGCAGAAGGACTTTCAGGTCGTTTTGTTAAAATGGATAAAAAACTTTTTGGAGAATTAGACGGGATTACTGATCGTGAATATTATACTAATAGTTTCCATATTCCTGTATATTATCCAATTAGTGCTTTTAAGAAAATAAAATTAGAAGGACCATATCATGAATTAACTAATGGTGGTCATATTAGTTATGTCGAGATGGATGGGGATCCGACTAAAAATATTGCTGCATTCGAAAAAATTGTTAGAGCAATGCATGATAATGGAATTGGTTATGGAGCAATCAATCATCCAGTTGATCGTGATCCAGTATGTGGTTATAATGGAATTATTGATGATGTTTGCCCGTTATGTGGAAGAAGCGAGGAAGAACATCATGGTTTTGAACGAATCCGGCGAATCACTGGTTATTTAGTAGGAACATTAGATCGTTTTAATGATGGGAAAAAGGCTGAAGAAAGTGATCGTGTAAAACACGAAACCAAGGAATGAATAATTAATGGAAATTAGATTATTTGGTACGGTTAATGATTCTATTGTTGATGGGCCGGGCTTAAGATATGCGATTTTTACCCAAGGTTGTTTTCATAATTGTTTAGGCTGCCACAATCCTAAAAGCCATGATATTAATGGCGGGTATATTAGAGATACTAGTGAAATAATTAATGAAATTGATGAAAATCCTTTATTAGATGGAATCACGTTATCAGGTGGTGAACCAATGTTACAAATCGAGCCTTTAAAAGAACTTTGTAAAGCTGCTCGACTTAGAAAACTAAATATTGTTATTTATAGTGGTTTTACATTCGAACAAATTATGGATGATCCTAATAAAAAATCATTATTGGAACTTTGCGATATGCTAATCGATGGCAAATTTGAATTAGATAAAAAAAGTTTAGCTTTACTTTATCGTGGTTCATCTAATCAAAGATTGATTAATATTCAACAATCTCTAAGCCAAGGAGAGGTAGTTGAATATTTGGCTGATGAGAATAATGAAATTAAGATTTAAGGAAGCACAGCTTCCTTTTTTGTTTTAAAGATTGGTGATTAGTTTATAAAGCAAATAAAAAGGCACTATGCAAGTGTGCCTTTAGACTATACTTATTTAATTAATAAGTTAGCTTGTAACCAAGCTCTCTCTTCATTTGTTAAAAATGGTGCAACATGATCAAATACTAATTGTTGATAATCATTGATTTGTTTGATTTCATGATTAGATAATAATTCAAGATCTAAACCATCTAAATCAAATGGAACCATTGTAATTGGTTCAAATTTTAGGAACTGACCATATTCATTAGTTTCGACTTCAACACATAACAATTCATTTTCATGACGAACACCATGACTATTTTCGATATAAATACCAGGTTCATCTGTTGTGATCATTCCTGGTTCAAAAGCACACATTTTAGCAAATCCTGGACGATCATGGGGTCTGAATCCATTTGGTCCTTCATGGACGTTTAAGAAGTGACCGACACCATGTCCTGTTCCGCAGCGATAATCAAGATTGTATTCATAAACTATACCACGTGCTAATAAATCTAGGTTTGGACCAGTTGTTCCCGCTAAGAAATGAGCTGCTTGTAGTCTAAACATTGCTTTTAAAGCCACGGTAAAATCACGTCTTTCAATATCACTGATAGGACCTAAAACAAAGGTTCTTGTTGTATCGATCGTTCCATCTAAATATTGACCACCAGAATCGATTAATAGCATTCCCTCGTTAGTTACTTTTGCACAATTTCCAGGTTCTGCTTTGTAGTGCATCAAAGCAGCGTTAGCTTTGTATCCGCAAATAGTATCAAAACTTAGATCAAAAAATTCATTTTGTTCTTTTCTAAATGCTGCTAATTTATCAGAGATGGTAACTTCATCTAATTCGATTTTTCCAACGTTGTTTTTTAACCAATACATGAATTTAGTCATAGCGACACCATCCTTGATATGGGCATTTTTGGTTGCTTTGATTTCAGTTTCATTTTTTATCGCTTTAAAATGTTGAGTTGGATTAGGTGCTGTTTTTATTTCACAATTTAGATTATTGAAGATTTGATAATTAACAATTTGATCATCTAATAAGACTTTTCCAGTTAGTTTTTTAACATCTTCATAAATATCATTATAAGCTCTGATGATAATACTATCCCTTTTTAAAATAGCTTCAGTTTTAACATCAACGACGTTATCTTGAACATATAGAATAGCATTATCTTGATTAATCAAAGCATAAGATAGTACGACGGGATTACAATCTACATCGTTACCACGAATGTTAAATAACCAGACAATATCATCTAAGCTAGTAATAATATGGTGTTGGCAATCTCCCATGGCACTGCGCAAACGTGCAAGTTTTGAAGCACGTGATTCACCGCAATATTCTTCATCATAAATAAAAGCTGGCTCATGAGAGATGCTAGGGCGTTCACTCCAAACTTCATCAACTAAGTCAACATCTGTAATTAGTTTATTACTTAAACGAGCAACTTCTTGATATGACATTACTCGTCCATCAAAACCAACAGTCTTATCAGTGTTTTGATCAAGATATTCTTTGATTGTTGGAACCCCAGGCATAGCCATTTTCATTAAAATAATGCCACTTCCAGCTAATTGTTGTTCTGCTTGGATAAAATAACGCCCGTCAGTCCATAAACGTGCTTCATCTAGACTGATTACTAATGTTCCAGCAGAACCGGTAAATCCTGATAAGAATTTACGTCCTCTAAAATATTCACCAACATATTCACTTTGATGAAAATCACTAGTTGGAATGATATAAATATCAATTCCATTTTCTTTCATTAATGTTTGCATTTTTGCAATATTTTCTTTTATCATATTCATAACCTCACTAACAATACTTTATCACAACTGATTAGCTCCCTCAATGAATATAAAAAAAATAAAAAAAAAACTTACACAAATAAATTTTTTATGCTAGGATAGCATTGCATTAAAAGAATATTACTAAATAATGGTAGTGATGATTAAGTCAGCTGACAAAGATTGTAGCGAAAGTTATGGTTTTGTTAACTGGCTTTTTTATGTTAAAAGGAGGAAAAATTAATGCCAACAAATAGAAAAGAAAGTTTAGTTTTTACAATGTTTATGTGTGCCTTTATGGTTTTTTGGATGAGTGTCTATAATGTCAGTTTACACTTCGGCTTTTCAAGCGAAGCAATCAAAGAAGCATGGTTGGGATTCCCATTAGCCTATTTATTTGCGATTTTATGTGATTGGGTAATAATATCTAAGTTTGCTAAAAGTTTAGCTTTTAAAGTTGTAAATCCTAAAAGTAAACCACTTATTAAGATTATTATGATCTCATTTTTTATGGTCTGTGGCATGGTTATTTTAATGTCTTTATACGGTGCAGTTGAACAGGCTGGAATCAGTGAACAGACTTTAATGGTGTGGTTGACAAATATTCCAAAAAATTTTATTGCAGCTTTACCACTACAACTGTTAATTGCAGGACCTTTTATTCGAAGCGTTTTCAAAATCTTGTTTACTAGACAAATCGCATAGATTGTCTAGTGATTTTATCAAACTTAGCGCTATAATTATCATGTTAAAAAAGCATGATAATTATTTTTCACGAAAAAAATATAAGTCTTTAAAAAGTTTGTTAAATCGTTGTAAACCCTTGTCAGACTAGGGATACAGCGAAAATGACTATTTTTTTCAATTGATAGATTATTATCGTTGCATTTTTAAAATATAGGAGTATACTTATCTCAGGCAAAGGGGGCTTATACTATGGATGATGTAATTCAAAGGTTAGTAGAAATAGACCGTAAATGTGTCGAACGTGTTGAAGCTGCAAAAGCTAAGAAATTAGATGCGCAAACCAACATGAATGAAAAAAGAAAAGAGATATATGATGGTTTTGTCACCGAACAAAACAAAAAGATTGAGGCGCATAAAGCTGAATTAATGAATAAAAACAAAGAAGAAGCAAAGCAGCTTGATCAAGATTATAATGATACTGTAGCTAATTTAGAGAATCTTTATAGTCAAAATAAGGACAAATGGATCAATCAGATTGTCGAAAGATGTTTAAAGTAAGAAGGTGAAGGTATGGCTTTATCGTCAAATGCACTATGTGCTAAGGCTAAAGCGATGTATGGATACCGCATTGGTGAGGAAGGTTATAGTGATCTATGCCGGAAACAGTCACTTAGTGAGATGGTAACATACTTAAAATCGCAAACAAAGTATAGTGGTGTTTTAGAAGATATTAATGTCCGTAACGTTCACCGTCGCCAAGTAGAGGCTGCTTTAAATAAAGAATACTTTGAACGTTGTGCGAGATTAATGAAGTATGCACCAAAAAAGAATCAAGATTTCTATAGCCAAGAGGTCATTGGAATTGAGGTTCAATTGATTGTTGATAAGGTTGTCAGTATTAAAGAAAAAGATCAAGCGAGTTTTTCTTTGGAGATACCTGATTATTTAGCAAGCAAAATGAGTTTCAATATTTATGGATTGATCAATGTTGATAACTATAAGGATCTAGTAACATATTTAAGAGATACTAGGTATTATAAAATATTAGCTGATTTTGATTTTACAGCACCGATTGATATTAATGCTTTAGAACGTCAGATGAAATCACTATTTTATAGTACTTATGTGGCTGCCATTAAAAAGAATTTTAAGGGTAAAGAACAAAAAGAATTATTAGATATTTTATCGACATCGATTGAGTTGATCAATATTACGAAGATCTATCGATTCAAAAAATATTTTAAAGAATCGAATGAAACAATTAAAAATTCTTTATATTTAGAGCATTGTCGAATGTCTTCATCAATGTTGGATACATTAATTGAAGCTCGTAGTGCAAAAGAATTGATGGAATTATTAGCTAATTCTAAATATAAGCTGTATTTAGGTGATAAAGACTATGCTTATATCGAATATTATGTTGAAGAAGTTAGATATAATATCGCTAAAAGATATATGCGTTTTTCTAGTAACGCACCGTTAGTATATTTAACATATTCAATCTTACAAAAGGTAGAGGTTGATAATCTAAAACATATTATTGAGGGAATTAGATATGGACGAGATGCATCTAGTATTGAAGAGATGCTGATCTTTGCATAGGAGGGATTAATGAATGGCTATTATAAAAACACATTTCTTTAATATTTCCTTTGAACATAAAGATTTGATGAAAATGCTAATTAAGATGACCGAGTATCAAGATGAAATGTTTCCTCAAGATTCTAAAAAAATAGCAAATAATGTTAAAGGGGTATCAGTTATGGATGAAGCTAATCCGTATAATGAACCACTAGATAACATTTATCACATCTTAAATCGTTTAAATCTTGAAAGTAATGTTCAAGATAATGAATTTAAAGAAATCAACTTGCATAATGCAAATAAATTAATAGATGATATTAATGATAAAATTGATAATATTGTCAAAATTAAAGAAGATATTACAAAAGAAAAAGAAGAAAATGATGAAGCAATCATTTTGTTGAAAAATCTAGAAGAATCAAAAATAAGTGTTGATGATGTTAAGAATACTAAATATATTACCTGTCGATTTGGAAAGATTCCTGTGAATGAATTTACAAAAATTCAATATTATCGTGATTATGAATTTATTTTTAGGGAATTGAATCGTTCTAAACAATATGTTTGGATCGTTTATGCTGGACTTACAAGCAGTATTTCTGAAATTGATAATGCATTTTCATCAATGTCATTTGAGCCAATTAGCTTACCGGAGTTTGCTCATGGTAAAGTTCATGAAGCAATTGACGAATTAACTGAAGAGTCAACAGCTATGGAACAATATATTGCTAAAATGGATTCTAAACTAGAGGATATAAAAAAGGAATATAAAGAAGAGGTTTTAGAAACATTTACAAGATTATATAACTTAAAAAGACTATTTGATAAATGTCGTTATGTTGTGGACTTTTCACAAAAAGCTTCGATCTACACTTTCAGTAGTTTTGATTTAAAAGAAGCTGAAGCAAAATTTGATGATATTGATAGTGTAAAAGTTATGGAACTACCAGTTAATATCTATGAAAATAGAAATATTGTGGCACCAGTATTAGTAAGAAATAATAGTTTAATGCAACCGTTTGAAAATGTCTTGAGTGTAACACTTGGTGACACTTTTGATCCAACGACGATAGTTGCTTTATTAACGATGCTTATCGGTGCTGTTTGTGTTGGTGATATTGGTGTTGGAGCTTTATTAATTGTATTAGGGTTCTTATTTACAATTAAAAAACCTAATAATTTTGGTGGTATGTTAAAACGTTTAGGAGCTGCTGTTTTAATTGGTGGTTTATTTTATGGAACGGCGTTTTATCGAATTGAATTGTACCAGCCGTTAGCAAGTTTACCATTACATGTTATTCATACTTTCTTATTTGGATTCAGTCTTTGGATCATTGCGATGGTGATTTTAATTATTGTGAAAAAAGTTACGCGAAAATCAATCAAGATATAGAGGAGGGATATAATGGCGATTTCAAGATTAAACTTAGTTAGTATTAATTTTGATAAGTATCGTTACAATGAAGTTTTATTAAAGCTTTTTAGCCATGATGACTTTCATCCTGAGTTGGCCTCTAAGTTTATTGATAGTGTAACGGGACTAAGTGTTTACAATCAAGATAATCTTTATGAAGAAATCTTGGTGCGATTGAATGATGCATCAAATAAGTATCATTTTAAGCTAGAAGAAGTGCCAGTTGAAACTAATCAAATCAATGTGCTGCGGGTAAAAGAATATTTAGATGATCTACTGCTTGATGTTGAGCGAATTGATGCTGTAAAAGTACAATTAGATCGGATGATTATTGAAAATCAGGAAGCAATCATTCAGTTACAACATGTTGCTGATATTGATGTCGATTTTGATGATTTGTTTAGCTGTAAATATCTTCAGGTTAGATTTGGAAAAATTCCAGTAAATAATGTTTCTAAATTAGATTATTATGAATCATTACCATTTGTCTTTAAAGCATTTCACAATGATAATCAATATACTTGGTGTATGTATATTACAACGCCTGGTGATGCACCAGAAGTTGATAATATTTTCTCATCATTGTATTTTGAACGGATTCATATTCCGGCCTTTGTTCACGGTTCACCAGAACTTGCTATTGGTGAGATTCAAGAAGAAGCTGATGTTGCTAAAGAACAAAGTGAAAAATTAAAAGAGCGAATTGATAAAATGTTTGCTAATGACCGTGATAAGTTGAATGAAATCTATACGATTGCAAAACATTTAAATGATGTCTTTATCATGCAAAAATATGTTGTTGTAATCGGTGATAAACTTTCTGTCAATGGTTTTGTTCCAACACGTAGTGTTAAAAAATTCAAAGAAGATTTTGAAACATTAGAGAAAGTAACAGTTGATATTAAACCAGCTAATAGTGATGTTCGTTTATCGCCACCAACATTGCTTAAAAATAATTGGTTTTCACGGCCGTTTAGAATGTTCGTCGAAATGTATGGGGTACCTAAATATAATGATGCCGATCCAACTTTATTAGTGGCATTATCATATACCTTGTTATTCGGAATTATGTTTGGTGACGTAGGACAAGGGGTTATTTTATCACTTGTTGGATTTGTGGCTTATAAAAAGTTTGGTTTACAATTAGGTGCGGTTGGAGTCCGTTTAGGAATTTCCAGTATGCTTTTTGGGGTTGTCTTTGGTTCGGTATTTGGAAATGAGGAAATTTTGATTCCGTTATTCAATGCAATGTCGCCAGACAACACGATGACATTATTGATCGCTGCGATTTGTTTAGGAATAATTTTAATTATTATTTCGATGGCGTTTAATGTTATTTTGAGTTTTAAAAAGAAGAATTTTGGAGAAGCAGTGCTAAGTCAAAATGGAATTTGTGGATTAGTCTTTTATATTTCTATTTTGGGATTAGTTATAAATATGTTTTTAGGATTAGGATTTGTTAATGTTATTTATGTAGTTGGATTGATTGCATTACCACTATTTCTAATTTTCCTAAAGGAACCACTAATTAGAAAATTTGAAGAACATGAAGCAATGTTCCCAAATGGTTTTGGTGCGTTCTTTGTTGAAGGATTCTTCGAATTATTCGAAGTAGTCTTATCTTTCATCACTAACACAATGTCATTTTTACGGGTTGGAGGATTTGTTTTATCACATGCCGGAATGATGTTGGTTGTATATACATTGGCTGAAATGGTCGGTGGCGTTGGTGAGCTAGCCGTTATAATTTTTGGTAACATTTTTGTAATGTGCTTAGAAGGATTAATTGTCGGAATTCAAGTTTTACGGTTAGAGTTCTACGAAATGTTTAGTAGATACTACGAAGGAAACGGAATTTCATTTAAAACTATTAAAGAGGATTAAAAATCGAGGAGGAAGTCATTATGACAGTTTTAGAATTTATTTTACCAGCATTAGTAGTTATCTTATTATCATTACCATTAATTAAAGTATTCACAGGAAAAGTAAGCGTAAAAAGCGCTAAAATTAGATTAGCAACTCATGTTGCTGGATTTGCTGGAGCAGTATGTTTAGCATTATATTTGGCTGCTGTAACTAACGGTGTATACGCTGAAGAAACAGCTGTAATTACTGGAACAATTGCTCAAGGTTTAGGTTTCGTAGCTGCTGCTTTAGCTACTGGTTTATCAGCTTTAGGAGCTGGGATCGCTGTTGCTGCTGCTGCTCCTGCGGCTATCGGAGCATTTTCTGAAAATGAAAAGAACTTTGGTAAATCATTAATTTTCGTAGCCTTAGGTGAAGGGGTTGCTATTTACGGGTTATTAATTTCTATCTTAATTATCAACAAAATCTAATTGAAAGAATGTGATCATTATGCGATTTTATTGTATAAGTGATAACGTCGATACCCAAGTAGGACTTAGATTAGTAGGAATTGAAGGCCAAGTAGTTCATAAAAGAAGAGAGTTTCTTGAATTACTAGAAACAAAATTAAAAGATGATTCGATCGGAATCATCTTGATCACTACTAACTTAATTGAACTTGCGCCTGATGTTATCTCAGAAATCAAGTTAAAACAACAAAAACCATTGCTTGTTGAAATACCAGACCGTCATGGTGAATCAAAAATTGGTGAAACGATTGACAAATATGTTTCAGAAGCAATTGGTGTGAAGTTATAGAAGGGGAATGCTATGGAAAAGAAAGAACAAGTATTTCTTTATATGAAAGAAGAGATTGAAAGATTAGCAAATCTTGAAGAAGAAAAAATCTTAGATGAAGCAAAGCGTCTTGAAGAAGAAGCATACAACCAAATTAAAGCTGAAGCTAAGAAAGATGCCGAAGCATTACTTGCTAAAGAGTTAGTAGAAATTTCTTCAAATGCTAGTGTTGAAGCTTCTTCATCACAAGAAGAAAAGACTAAGAAGTTAGTTGAAAAAAGAGATGAATATGTAGCTAATATCTTTAGTGAAGCTAAAGATAAATTAGTTGCTTTTGCAAATAGCAAAGATTATCAGGCGTATCTAGTTAAACATATGGAAGAAATTGGGAAATTATATCCAATGAGTGATTCAACTCTTGAACTTAGAGAAGCTGATATGAAATATAAAGATGAATTGATTAAAGCTTATGGTACAGCTTTAGAAGTAGAAGTAAGTGATAAGATTACGATTGGTGGATTTATTGTTAAAAATAAAGCTACTAATGTCGTTGTTGATGAATCATTAGACTTTGCTTTAGAAAACCAAAAGGATTGGTTCTATAAAACATCAGGATTAATGATTAAATAGACAGGGGGTTAATATATGAACAATAATGTAATTTATTCTATTAACGGACCCGTTGTAAAAGTAAAAGATACAGTGTCTTTTTCCATGTTGGAAATGGTATATGTAGGTAATGATTCATTAATGGGTGAGGTAATTTCAATTTCTAAAGAATTTACTACCATCCAAGTATATGAAACTACTACTGGTCTTAAGCCAGGTGAACCAGTTGTTTCAACTGGTTCGCCAATCTGTGCAACGTTAGGCCCAGGAATTTTAAGAAATATCTTTGACGGGATTGAACGTCCACTAAAAGCACTTGAAAAAGAATCAGGAGCATTTATCCAAGCCGGAAGCAATGTTGATTCTTTAGATATTGCTAAAAAGTGGGATGTTACAATGACTGTTAAAGTTGGCGATGAAGTCAAAGGTGGAACTATTTATGCAACAACACCTGAAACTGATTTAATCGTTCATAAATGTATGGTTAGTCCATTGATTAGTGGTAAAGTGGTTGAAGTGGTTGAAGATGGTCAATATACAATCAATGATGTGGTCATGAAAATTGAAGATGCTCATGGTAAGATCATTGAATGTACATTATGCCAAAAATGGCCAATTAAACAATCACGCCCAGTCACAAAACGATTACCAATTGGAACACCTCTAGTAACTGGTCAACGGGTTATCGATACGCTGTTCCCGATTGCTAAAGGAGGAACAGCTGCTATTCCAGGTGGTTTCGGTACAGGTAAAACAATGACCCAACACCAAATTGCTAAATGGTGCGATGCAGACATTATCGTTTATGTTGGGTGCGGTGAACGTGGAAACGAAATGACTCAAGTTCTTGAAGAATTTAGTGAATTGATCGACCCTAAGAGTGGTAAACCACTTACTGATCGTACGGTTTTAATTGCCAATACATCAAACATGCCAGTTGCGGCACGTGAAGCAAGTATTTATACTGGAGTTACTTTAGCAGAATATTATCGTGATATGGGTTATCATGTTGCTATTATGGCTGATTCAACATCTCGTTGGGCTGAAGCACTTCGTGAAATTTCTGGTCGTCTAGAAGAAATGCCTGCTGAAGAAGGGTTCCCAGCTTATTTACCATCTCGTTTATCACAATTCTATGAACGGGCTGGATATATGGAAACATTAAATGGACAAGAAGGTTCAGTATCAATTATCGGAGCAGTCTCACCTCAAGGGGCAGACTTCTCAGAACCAGTTACTCAAAATACTAAACGTTTCGTACGTTGTTTCTGGGCATTAGACAAAGCTCTAGCTTATGCTCGTCACTATTTTGCAATTAACTGGACACAAAGTTATAGTGATTATGTCTATGATCTTGAAAAGTGGTATAGTAAAAATGTTGGGCCTAAATTTGTAAGTGATCGTCAAGAAATTGCTTATATCTTAGCAGAAGAAGCAAAATTGAACGAAATTGTTCAATTAATGGGTCCTGATGTATTGCCAGAAGATCAAAAATTAATTATTGAGGTTGCAAAGGTAGTTCGAGTTGGATATTTGCAACAAAATGCGTTCCATAAAGATGACACTTATGTACCAATGGAAAAACAATTAAAAATGATGGAAGTAATTTTATATTTAAATAAACGTTGTAAAGAAGCGGTAAATCAAGGTAAAGTCGTAAGACGTATCGTAGATACTGGAATCTTTGATCAAGTTATTAAAATGAAATATGATATTCCAAATGATAATATTGCAAAATTAGATACTTATTATCATGATATTGATGAAGCAATCAAATCTGTAGCGTAGGAGGAAAATGATTATGTCATTACAATATGTAGGCTTAAATGAAATAAATGGGCCATTAGTCGTTTTAGACCACGTTAAGGGTGCTTCATACGATGAAATGGTTGATATTCAACTAAAAGATGGAACAACTCGAGCTGGTCGAATTGTTCAAATCGAAGGTGAAAAAGTTGTTGTTCAAGTATTTGAGGGAACAAATGGCTTGTCACTTGAAAATACAAAAACAAGGTTATTAGGTAAACCGATGGAATTACCAGTTTCTAAAGAAATTCTTGGAAGAATTTTCTCTGGTGCTGGTCGCCCAATTGATGGTTTAGGTGAAGTATATGCTGAAGCTGAAATGGATATCAATGGATTGCCATTAAACCCTGTATCACGGGTATATCCACGTAACTATATTAATACTGGAATTTCTTCAATTGACTGTTTAACGACATTGATTCGTGGACAGAAGCTACCAATTTTCTCAGTATCTGGTTTACCACATGACCGTTTAGCAGTTCAAATTGTAAAACAAGCGAAAATTGCTGATGAGGCGGGTAAAGGATTTGCTGTTGTTTTTGCAGCTATGGGGGTAACTAATGACGTAGCTGAATACTTTAAACGTAGTTTTAAAGAAGCTGGGGTTATGGAAAGAGTAGTCATGTTCTTAAATCTTTCAAATGATCCAATTATTGAACGTATTTTAACGCCACGTTGTGCTTTAACGGCTGCTGAATACTTAGCATTTAAACAAAATATGCATGTTTTAGTAATTTATACCGATGTTACTTCTTATTGTGAAGCTTTACGTGAATTTTCTTCAAGTAAGGGTGAAATTCCTGGTCGTAAAGGATATCCTGGATATCTATATTCTGACTTGGCTTCATTATATGAAAGAGCAGGAATCATCAAAGATGCTGAAGGTTCAGTAACCCAAATTCCAATTCTAACAATGCCTAATAATGATATTACTCATCCAGTACCTGACTTAACAGGATATATTACTGAAGGGCAAATCACTTTAGATGTTGATTTAAACTCAGCTGGAGTTTATCCTCCAGTAGGAGTATTACCTTCATTAAGTCGTTTAATGAAAGATGGAATCGGTGAAGGGTTTACTCGTGCAGATCATCAAGATATTGCAAACCAATTATTTGCATGCTATGCCCATGTTCAAGATGTTCGTTCATTGACATCAGTTATTGGTGAAGATGAATTATCAGATATGGATAAAAAATACATTAGCTTTGGTCGTTTATTTGAAGAATACTTTATTAACCAAGGTTTTGATACTAACCGTAGTATTGAAGAAACATTAGATTTAGGATGGGATCTAGTTTCAGTTCTTCCTCGTGAGGCCTTAGACCGTTTAGATAATGCTCTGTTAGATCAATACTATAATCATGAAAAAGCGGTTGAACGCTTTAACATTAAAGAAAAGAAGATTATTAAAGAATTACAAGAAGAAGGTGAATAATCATGGCCTTGAAAGTAGTTCCAACTAAAGGTAATCTAATTGCAATGAAAAAATCATTGCAATTAGCGAACCTTGGATATAATCTAATGGATCAAAAACGTAACGTTTTAATCAAAGAAATGATGACTTTATTAGATGATGTAAAACTTATTCGTAATCAAATTACTTCTTCATATCAAGAAGCATATGATGCACTTCAAGAGGCTAATATTTCAATGGGGTTAATTACAGATATTGTTAATAGTACACCTGAGGATTATGGGATTTCAATTGCTTATCGAAGTGTTATGGGGGTTGAGATTCCTAAGATTGCTTATGATAAACAACCCTTAAAGATGACTTATGATATTGAACGTTCAAATTCAAAAGTCGATTATGCTTATAATTGTTTTTACAACGTAAAACAATTAACAGTTTTATTAGCAGAGGTAGAAAATAGTGTTTATCGTTTAGCTAATACGATTCGTAAAACCCAAAAACGTGCTAACGCTTTAAGAAATATTTCGATTCCGCGCTTCGAATCAACTATTAAGGTTATTTCAGAAGCGTTGGAAGAAAAAGAAAGAGAAGAATTTACACGTCAAAAAGTTATTAAAGAAATGAAAAAATAGAAGCTATGCTTCTATTTTTAACATTTAATAAATTTAATTTGTTCATTTTTTAAAGAATATTCAAGATTAGCTGGTAGTTTAGAACGAATATGAATTAGTTTATTATCAGCAATAGTACCATTCCATGTTGCTACAACAATTATTTTTTTAGCTAATTCTTTTAAAAATGTTAACATATCGATATTTGAGTCCTTAGCATAAAGGACTCTTTTATTATCCAACAAAAGAACTTCTTTATCGTAGTTATCAATAAAGTCATTCATTACAGTGATGATTTCACTACAATCATCTTTAAAGATCTGATCAAGATTTAGAATTGGAATACCGGTTTCATTGCTATAGTCATGAATAAGTTTTGATTTACCACTCCCAGGACCACCGATAATTAAAATTAGTTTATTATCACTATTTTGGGCGGTGGCGATTTCTGCTGTTAACGGGTTCATGGGTCTGTCCTCCTTTTTATATTCTCTTTAATCCAAAAAACCTTGTTAAAATCGACTTATTATCTATTTTCATTCTATCATTTATATTTGTCATTTCCTAGCAATATCATAATTTTACTAGTATTTCCTAGGAAATATTGACGATTTATAGTCATTAAGTATTTCTAAAGTTTTTCTAAAAAGGTGTACTATCTATTGTGATACAGTTAATGCGATGATATAATGAAACTGTACTATAGGGAATGATACAGTTTTGTTATGAAACATGATATTAAAAGGAGATGCTTAGAATGAAGAAAATGCTTACTTTTTTAATCGCTACGATTTTGATTTTGGCTATGTCGTTGATGCCACTACAGGCAATTACCGGCATAAATAGCTTAGTTAGTTATGGTGAAGGTAATGAAATTGAAGGTGGCTGTAATGGGAAAAATGTTGATTTAGGCGAAGGACTAAGCGGATTGATGGTATCTAATCAATCAGAGTTAGTTTTTATTGGTAACGATGATTTTAAAATCAAAGTTGGTAAGCCGGTTAAAGAATTTGAAATAATTGATGATGTTGATAATGATGGTCTTAAAGATGTTGCTGTTTATATTGATAGTGAAGATGATTATGATGATTTTAAAATCGTTAGTTCAAAAACTTCAAAAGTATTATATGCTACAAAATATTCTTATAACACGATTAATGATAATAATGAGGCAGTGAATAAGAATGCCACAATTAGACAAATTCTATTTAATGATAATATTGTCTATTTAATTTATAATTATCATTTAGTAGGAATTAGTACAAAAGATTATCAGGTTGTATTTGATTATGAAGCGAAAGATAATATTTGGAAAATGGCATTAGTTAATAATCAGGTTATTTTTACGACACAATTAGGAGAATTGGGAAGTCTTAATAAAACTAATGGAAAATTAAATTATACAGTTGAATTAACAACACCTAAAGAAATTAAAGATCCACGATATGATACTTTGGGGAAAGTCAATTTAAATATTTGGGATATTGTGTATATTAAAGATAAATTGTATGTAACTACAGAAGATGCCAAATTATATCAAATTGATCAAATGAATGGGAAAATTATTAAAACAGTAAATTTAGAAGAGGGTATTGATGAGAAATTAGGAAATTTATTAAAAAACAATAATAAATGGAGCGGTCAACTAGTTCCTACAGGAATCCATAATATTAGTTTTATGAGTTATCGAATGGATTTATTAGATAATAATTTAATGTTGATAAGTGCTTACTTGGGGAGTCCACAAATTGAATTAAATGAAGGAGATAGTGAAAAAGAGATACCTCATTTAATACTTATTGATCTTGAAAAGATGGAGGTTAAACTGGATATTCCTGTTGAGCAATATAATTTAGATTATAGTAGAGCGGTTAAAGGTATTTTTGATAATCAGCCTGCTTTGGTTGTTCCAACGTATGCTAGTACTGGAAAGTTAAGACTTGTCGCTTATTCATTAAATGATGGTACAGTATTAAAACAAACTAATTTGAATCTTAATGGTATTAATAGTAAAAATGTGAAAATTCATTTTGCTAATCAAGGAGAACGTTATTTATTACAAGTTGACGGGGGTGTGTCACTGCTTGTTGATCAAGATTTGAAAACAATAGAGTACTTAGGTAGTGCTAAAGTTGTTAATAAAGTTGTTGATCTTAGTGATGGTACAATCGTGTCTGTTTTGAATAATGGTAAAATAACGCAAATTAAAAAAATGGGTTTAGGTGGCTGTGATGATAATTTAGTTACGTTTAACATTCCAGATGGTTATCATAATAATGGTTTTGAAGCGATTAATTATGATGAAAAACATAATCATCTTTTAAGTTTAGTCAGTGAACTAAACGCTAATGGTGAGGTAATTGCTAGTCATATCGTAATTATGAATTTAAATGACGGAAATACGCTGGCAGATAAAAAGGTATTATTAGAAAAAGGCTATGATGAAAATAATAAGTATTATGAACATTATTTAATTGGTGAAACAATTAGATATTTTACAGATATGAATAATGATGGCAAATCAGAAATTATTGTTGATGAGAATATTCTTGATGGGGCATCGTTAACATTTAGAAGTGTTTATAATAAATCATTTGAAGGTGCTACTACGATTATTGACGTAGGTGATGTGAATAATGATGGAATAAGTGATCTAGTCAATATTGGTGAAAGTGAAATGCGATTATATTATTCGTTAAAGAATGGTTATGATATAACTTATCAAAAAACTAATATTGCTAAAAGTTATGATAAAAAATTGCAAAACAATATTCATGTTAAAGTGCTAGGCGATCTTGATCATGATGGAATCAAAGATTTTGTAATCAATGCTTATAATGATAAAGGCTGTCAATGTTTCCAAGTCATTAAAGGGAAAGACTTATCGGTACGATATTCATTATTAAAAGATGGTGTTATCTATGAAAATGAAGAAGATAGTTTTAGTGTGACAGGAATTGATTATGACAATGATGGAGTTGATGATCTTGTTTATGGTATTTATGATGAAATGAGGACTGTTCTTAGTGGAGCAACTGGTGAAAAGTTATTTGAATACTTAATTACTGATTATCATAATGATTGGGATAATTCTATGGGTGATCCGGTTCCTTTGGAAAATATAGTTAGTTTTAATTTAATTGAAAATGGAAATAGTGTAGTTAAAATCAATGATCTTAATGATGACGGGATTCAAGAGTTAGCGTATTTAGTTAGGGATTATGATAATTCTGACTATGGTACAAAGAATATTCTAAAGATTTTAAATGGAAGTAATTATGAGGAGTTAAAAAGTAAGATCCTTGGTAAAGGAAACTATGATTCGAGTCAAATTACTACAGTGATCGGACAATCAAAATTAATCTATAATGATGGTACATTATCACAAATATATGATTATAGAAATGATAGTTTAGTAGCGGGATTAAAAATGGCAGTCACGAGTGCTCGAACTTTAAATAATCAGCTATTGCAGCTTGAAGATAATGTAGGGCAGTTATATAGTTTTACTGATCAACGAGATTTTGAATTAGTTGATTTTAATGAAAAAGATGTAAATGATGGGAATTTAAAAATAAGTTATAAAACAGAAAAGAATGGTTTGATGTATGTTTATGATCAAGGAAATTTGATTGAAAAGACAACAGCTAAAAACTTTAATGTTAAATTATTAGCAGGAGAGCATGATTTAATCTTTTCATATAATGATGGTCAAGGAAAGGTTACTCATTATGCTACTGTAATTACAGTGGAAAAAAGCACTATTAGTCGTTATTTGATTATGTTACTGGTAATAGGAATTGTTGCTGGCGGCTTTGGTTTAGTCTTCTACCCAAAATATCGATTAATGAAAAAGGCAGGTGTTAAACATGGATAAATTAATTGTGATTGAACATATGGATAAAGTTTTTGGTAATTATAAAGCAATTGATGATTTGTCTTTTAGTTTAGAGGGAGGAAAAATTTACGGTATGATTGGGCCGAATGGAGCAGGAAAGTCAACAACTATGTCATTGCTGATGGGCTTGATTTTTCCGACCAAAGGGAGTGGTTTGATCAAAGGGTATCCGTTAGGTTCTAATGAAGCAAAGGCAATAATGGGATATTCTCCAGAATTTCCTAATTTTTATAGTGATATGAGCTGTTTAGAATATTTAGTCTATATGGGGATGTTGTCTGATCTTAGCTATTATGAAGCTTTAAAACGAACTAAGGAATTATTAGAAGAATTTGATTTAGTTGAACATCAGTTGAAACGTGTTGCTAAATTTTCAACAGGGATGAAAAAGAAAGTTGGATTGATTCAAGCAATGATGCATAAGCCAGAGATTTTATTACTAGATGAACCAACCGCTAATTTAGATCCAACTAGTCGTTATGAAATTATTCAAACTTTAAAACGTTTAGTAAAGCAGCGGAAGATGACGGTTTTAATTAGTTCACATGTTTTAACGGAATTAGAAATGATCATTGATCATGTTATTATGATCAATAAAGGTCATGTAGTTTTAAATCAACCTATTGATGTAGTTCAAAATGAATTTAATCAAGAAAAATTACTTGTAAGCTGTAATCATAATGAGCATTTACAAACATATTTAGAAACTAAAGGGTATTTTTATACGCTCAATAATGGAGTTTTAAGAGTAAGTATAGATGATAAACAAAAATGTAAAAAAGAAATTGTTAAGTTTATTTATGAAAATGATTATGAATTAGATTTATTAAAAGAGGATACGATTTCTCTAGAAGGACTATATCAGCAGTTAGTGGAGGAAAATGATCATGAAAGTACTATTCAGTAAGACATTTATTAAAATGTTTAAGCTTATTCCGGTTGTTGCGTGTGTGATTATTAGTGGCTTTTTTGGTTTTATACTATCAAATCAATATCTTGGTTTAATGAGTCAAAAGCCAACTTATCTTTCTTTATCACAAGATATTTTAATGTTTTATGCAGTTTTAGCTTTCGTTTTATTAGTAGGAATGTTGATCTGGATTATTTGTTCGAATAGTGGTTCGGGACTTTTCGCAAGTGAAATTCACGAGGGGACAATGAGATTATTATTATCAAAAAAAATATCACGTTTAGAGTTAGTAATCGGTAAAGTAGGTGGTATGCTAGTGGGCAGTTTTGTTTATTTGGTTATTTCTTTTGCGACATTCTTAATGGTCTTTATTATTTTAAGTGGTGTTGAAAAAGATATATTACGGATGGTATTAGCAGCTACTCTTGCCTTCATTAGTTATGGAATAATTTTAATTTTTATTCTTGGGGGATTAGCGACTTTTCTATCATCATGTTTTAAAAAGAAAGTACCTGCTATTTTAATTCTAGTAGCATTAGCTGCACTAATTTTTGGAATTATCCCTTTTGCCCGAATTTTCCTTACGAATACTGGAAAATATGATACCTATCATTTATATTTATTTGATATTAATTATCATCTTTCATTGATCTTTAATCAATTTTTAATGCTGGTTGGAGATTTTAATACAATGTTAGGTGATCTAAGCATGTTTGGAATGTTCACAAATCTTTACTCATATGGTGTAACTGATTTTGATTTAGGAAATCGTGCTGTTTATACATTGAATCAGTCACTAAATAGTGGTTTGATTACAGCAGTTTATCTAGCCTTAGCTAGTGGACTGTATGTTTTATCTTATCGCCGGATGGATAAAAAAGACATTTAATTTAGTACTATATAATAATACAATGAATCTTATTATTTGAGTAATGTTTTTGACTACCGCTTTTTTAGTAGCAAAGCTGTATATCCCTTTGAACAATAGAGGTTCCTTTACGGATTATAAAACTAGAAGTTATTTACATAATAATTTTCTAGTTTTTTTATGAGAACTTTTTTCAAAATAAGATTAATAAACACTCCGATTAAAATCTATGATATTATTAATTAGTAGGAGGATTGAGCGATGTATCTAGTATTTGATATTGGTGGAACAGCAATAAAATATTGCTGGATGAACGAAGCGGGAGAAATTTTTAATAAACAAGAAATTTTATCAACAGCAGTAGACAGCTTAGATAAATTTATAGAAACAGTTGCTAAAATATACCACGAAAGTAATAGGAAAGTTGAAGGAATTGCTTTATCATGTCCCGGTGTTATTGATGCAGCTAATGGAACGATCAAAGTCGTTGTTGCGTATCCATATTTACAGGGAATCTGTTTAACTGAGCTAATTTCTAAAGCTTGTGATAATATAAAGGTTTCTTTGGAAAATGATGCTAAGTGCGCTGGATTGGCTGAAGCCTGGATTGGGAGTGCACAAGCTTATGATGATGCAATAATTGTAGTTTTAGGAACTGGAATTGGTGGAGCGATTATAAAAAATAAACAAATTCATCATGGTGCACATTTATTTGCTGGTGAAATAAGTACCCTGATCGTTGATTATGATAAAGAGACTAATCAAGTATTGACCTGGTCGGACATTGCTTCTACAACAGCTTTATGTAAGCGGGCAGCGGAAGCTTTAGCAGTCACGTCAATTGATGGAAGACGTGTTTTTGAATTGGCTAACAATGCGGATGAAGTTGTTCTGGAGGTACTGAAAAATTTTTGTCTGGATATTGCAATACAGTTGTATAACCTTCAGTATAGTTATGATCCAGGAGTAATCTGTATTGGTGGAGGAATTTCTAAACAACCTCTATTGATCAAGCTGATTAAAAAGGCGGTTGAAATAATTGCTAACGAGACTAATCAGCTGCTTAAACCAAATGTAACGACATGTAAATTTTATAATGAAGCAAACTTAATTGGAGCGCTATCATACTTTCTTAGCATAAAATAATTTGTTTTTTTTATCTAAAAACTTACTAAATTCCTGATTATCTTTTCATAAGTTGGTAAATGCCGATATATCCCATATTTTAGGGCTTTGTCTGTATTTTCTTTTTGGAAGATACCTTGCATAAGCTGGCATTTACCAGCATGAAAATGCAACCAAAAGTAGTAAATGAGTAGTAAATATAAGCTCCGATATTAACAAGCCAGTCTTTCCAGTTCTGCTTTTGCAGATTGAAATGTACCGTGTGCGTAATAACCAAGTGTCATGGTTATGTTAGCGTGTCCCATGAGATATTGTAGAGTATTTGGGTTCATTCCTCTGTTTGCCATGTTCGTACAATAAGTATGTCTGAATGAATGTGGTGTGATGTTCGGTAATTTGTCCGTGTGATATTTGTTATACTTCTTAATCAGCCCTCGCACCATGCCCTCATAGTTTCCTGCAACTTTAGGCAAGCCCTCACGGTTTAAGAATAGGAAATTGCTGTAACCACCTACAATCAGCGGTTGTGCTTTTCCTCTGTTCTTTAGTATTCTTTGGATTGCTTGATAAGCCCGTTCTGTCAATGGAAGTTCCCGTTTTCCGTTTTTGGTCTTTGGCGTTTCAATATAGTAACCTATTTCGCTATCTTTCAATAGCTGGTGGTCTATATTGAGTATTCTGTTCTGCATATCAATATGCGTCGTCAGTCCGCAAAATTCAGAAATACGAAGTCCCGTTTCCAGCAGAAGCACAACCTCATCATAATACTTGCTGTAAATCTTGTCCTTTTCCATAAAGGCAAGCAGGCGTTCTTCCTGCTCTGGTGTAAGGATAACTTTCTGCTCCGTATCATCTTCCAGAACATCACTTAGCTTAAATTCAAACGGATTCTTTCTGATACAGTCGTCTTGTATCGCCATGTAAAATGACGCTTTCAAGGAACGCTTGTAGTTATCAATCGTTTTATAGGCATATCCTTTTTCGCTCATTCTGATAGCCCATTCTTTAGCGTCCGACTGCTTGACGGTATCAATCGCCCTCATACCCAATGGGTCATTTTTCAGAGCGTTCATAAGATACTGTCGTCCTTTTTCAGTTGCCCTTTTGATGTTCTTTCTTTGGCTGTTCTTCTTGTCGTAGAGCTGGCAGACTGTCATTTTACCGCCGACTGTGTCGATACCGTCGTTAAGGTCTTTTTTTATCTGGGCTTCTTTTTCCCTCAACGATATATCATCACGCTTTCCAGCAGGTGTCTTGTCTGTCGGTACAAGTTTCCAAGAATAGATAAATTGTAGCTTTCCGTATATATCGGTATATTTATAAACGTATCTTCCGTCTTTTCGCTGGCTCTCTCCATTACGCAAATTGCGATTTTTACTGTCTTTTCGTTTCACATTAGACATAGTGTAAAGCTCCTTTCCGTCATGGAATGAGCCGTGATACGCTATATCTTATTATACCATATCTACGGCTCAATGACATTAGATTTCGTCCAATGTATCTATGATTTTTTCAAATTGTTTTCGCTTAATCTGAATACGATTACCATTCACGATAACCCAGCCAGCGTCAATGTTTTCTTCGGCTAATTTACGCAATTTCTTTTCGCCAATGCGGAAGTATTTGGACGCTTCTTCAATCGTCAGCGTATATTTTTCCCAGATAGGCACATCAGTATTGTTCATAATCTATGCACCCCCTTTACTGTGTGTCATTTTTTACAAGCAGGCAGACGGCTTTGGAAAGCTCCGTTAGTATCTCAACTATTCCCATTCTTGTGGGCAGAACCGCACCATGCGGACGTATCATTATTCTGTGAGGATAGGTCGTGGCAAAACGACTTTTCCAACAGTCGCTCTCGGATCACTGCGTGGGTCGCTCGCTTTCTTTTGAAAAGGTCGTGGCGTACAGCACCCGTGGCTCACTATCTCACAAACGTATCTGCCTGCTTTATTCAATTTTCAAAGAGCAGTGGTGAAAGCGTGTTGCTTTCATGTTTAAAAAACAGTAGTAGGACAGGAAAGAGGGGAGTAAACAAATCATGTCCTGCTGTAACTGGTTATTCTTTTGTTGCTTCTAAATTCATATCAAAGTTCAAAATCATTTTTATAAGTGCTTCTCTGATACGTCCTTTTAATTCCATATCGACAACAATATAGACATTGCTGTATTCATCATAGAGAGGACGTAAACAGCATTTTGATATGTATGGGTCATAGAAAGCCAGTACATTCTCAATCGCATTTTCATTCCCGTCTATTGCAGATGAAATCTGATAATAGGACGGGTGCTTGTACTTTTTCTTCATAGTCAGTTCATCTCCTTTAGTATTTCTTTTATAGCTTCTAACGCACGGCGTCTGTGCTTGAATACCGCTCCTCTGGTATAGTTCATAACATCAGCAATTTCTGTATCACTCATCTCCAAGAAGTAATACATCAATACATTGTTCCGTTTCTTCTCCGAGAGCTGTTTCAATGCTTCTGCCAGTCCGTCGTCATAAACTCTTATATCCATACCGCACACATAAAATGTCGCATAATCCGTTTCGTATTCATCCCATGATGAGAGTTTCTCAACGACAATATCTGGAAGCTCGCAGAATGAAATTTCTTTCTCTTTACGACGCCTCAATTCCTGCTGATAATCTTTTACGACATGACGGACTGCTTTCTTCAAACAGCTTTCAAAACGGCACTGTACCGTTTTCTGGAAGTCAGATGGTTTCATAATCTCACCCCCTTTCCTGCTATGACGTGAAAAGTGTTTATCCCTCTTTCCGCACCATATAGGGAATGAAAGGTGTGATTTGCTTCCAAAAATCGAAAAAAAGTTAAAAAATTTTTTCGGGCACGAAAAAAGCCCGCACAAAACTGATTGCTTGTACGAGCTTTCTTGTTTAAGTATTTAGTTGTCTTACGTCTTGTAATACTGTTTTTTGAGTAACATCTCCATAATATTACCTCGTTTCTGTATATCCTTTACCGACGAGTGTAGGAAAAGAAGAAGTTTGGATAAGAAGAATTTTAGAACAGTTATCTTTCTTTTTTCTGATCTTTGCGTTTTTTACGATTTAACACTAGTAACATACTACCAGAACCAGCAAACATTAACCCTAAAAGACCTAGATTCGTTGCATCTCCTGTTTGCGGAAGACTGCTTGGTTTAGAAGAATTTTGATTTTGATTTGGATTTGATGGTTTATTTTCTGGCTTACTATCTGGTATTGTAGGCTTTTCATTTACTGTAACCGTGATGGTTTTAACAACAGTAGCACCCTGACTGTCTGTTACTTTGTAAGTAATGTTGTATGTTCCAGCCTTATCCATATTTACATCATTTGCAATGATATTCGCTTCTGTTAAGGCGATAGCTCCGTCTTCATCATCAAAGGCAGTAACACCATCTAATGGGTTGAATGTATCACCAACTGTTAATACCTTATCTGTTGCATTGATCATTGGTATGTGATTTATTTCAATTGTATTCAACCCCCATTTTGCGTAAAGTATTAAATTGTCAGCAGGCATTCTATCCGTCTGAAAATTCCATTTTGTCAAACATTCAGCTTCATTATACCAACCTAAAAATGTAAACCCAGGCTTAACAGGTGCTATAGGTTGTTGAATTAGTCCATTAACTTCAACAGTTTGTCCTATGACTTTACTCCCACCCTGAGATTCAAAATCAACTTTGTATGTATTTATTTTCCAATTAGCGTTGAAAACTTGATTTAACAATTCTACTATATTATTCGTATCAGCAACATTTGAACTCCATCCAATAAATTGATATCCTTCTTTTATTGGAATACCAATTTCTTTTTTTATATTCTCAACAATAGAGTTCACTGTACTATCTGAAGTATCTGGAATTGTGTATATTGGTGTAGATACTTTCCTCTCAATATTAGTATCAAACTTTCCTCCTGTAGCAAAAAATGTCATACTATTTCCGCTCATATATCTACCTTCATAATCATAATTTTTCAATTTTTCATCATCAGTAACAACAAGAATTTTATATGACGAATTGCCTAATCCATGAAAAATATTCTCTATATTTACATTTTCTAAATTCCATTGACTTAAATTGACAAACAGTGTATCTGAAATTTTCCCAATCCCCTCAAACAGCATATCTGCTCTTTCCAAACTAATAGGATTCCACATACTTAAGTCAATATTTTTTAAAGAACTGCATTGTCTAAACATAGCCGTCATTGATATTACATTAGAAACATCCCAATTCTGTATTGGAATTATATCTCGTAAGGATTTACAATAACCAAACATATAATCAAATTTTTCAGCTTTTGAAGTGTTCCAATTCTTCAACGGTGTCAAGTCTTCCAATGATTCACATTCAAAAAATAAACTTTCAAAGTTTTTCAAATTAGAAACATCCCAATTTTTTAAGAACTCTATATTTTTTAATGATGTGCATCCAGAAAACATAAAGCTAATATCATTAATATTAGATATATCTAAATTATCTAAACCATTAATTTCAGTGAGTGAACTACAACTTCCAAATAAATGATTAAGACTTGTAACATTAGATAAATCTAATCCGTTAAAATCAACTTTTTTTAAATCCTCATATCTATAAAAGAATTTTGAAAAATCTCCTTTTATTTTAGTCTTTTTCCCATTTTGGGACAGAAATATTACTGAAGTCACTTCAGGTGAAAGTTTGGTTTTAAATTTATCAATAAACACTTGTTTACCATCTATTTCTGATGGAACAACAATATCTTTAGAACTTCCTATATATTCTCCCAAAACTATTTCAGTATCAGTTTCACTAACGATATTCCAATCAGATTTTTCTATTCCATTAGAAACTTTTACTGCGGTTGCTTTTATTTCAGATTTTTCAGAAGTCTGAGTTTCTTTTTCTTCTGAAATAACTGGTTGTTCATCAACAATAGAATTTTCTGTTGAGGGAGAAACATCTTCAACTACTATATCAGTATTTTCATCAATATTTGTTTCTTCCCCACTTTTCGTAGCCTCATTTGTGTTGTCAGTAATATTTTCATTAACTATCTCCATATTTTCCTGTGCAAATACAGTAACTGGTATACCATTTAATATAGTGCTTATTCCCATTAGCATTGCTATAGCTAATGCCGTTGCCTTGTTTTTCTTCATAATATAATCCTCCTCTTACTTGTTAAAGTAACTCTTTAATACTCGTATTCTTTAAGTCATTCTCAAAACGTAGTTGCATTTTGCAGTAAACTTTCCGTACAGGACAATTTTCCGTAGCAAATCTACTACAGTATCTGCCTTCTTCCAGACAACGATTTAACTTCGTTGTTGGTTCAAATATATTTATAGTATCAAACAAGCTTATATCCTCTGGTTGCTTTTTAAATAAAAAACCTCCCTGCACACCGGTAGTAATACTGATAATGCCATTATCACTAAGTTTCTCCCAATTTTTAACACGATACTTTGCGGTATTCCTAGCTTATCTGATAATTCTTTTGAAGTAGTAATTTTCATTGTTATCGCCGTATACAAAACAATTCGTATTGCATAATCAGTAGAAACTCTTAATTGCACTTCAATTACCTCCTTTCCAACCTAACATGTGGCATGTTAGGTTTAAATAAAAAACATAGCTATTCTTATCTATGGAAAAGAAAGTAGACTATATTTTCCAGTGATACAAAATAAAGTAGAACTTTATTTTCGATGTAATATTGTATCAAAAACTCAATGAATACAACTGTATTCTAACATTTTACATTATAAAGTATGTGGAAATAAATGTCTACTTTTTTGTAACAAATTTATAGATTTATGTCATAAAGCACATGAATAGAAAAGAAAAAAGACAGTCGTAATCATCTGTCTTTTTCAAAAATCCTCAAAATACCGCTAAAATTGCCCTATTTCTGCTCATATTTCTTTATCCAGTTGGAAAATGTCGTGTGATTTGTGTTCAGTAACCTTGCACATTCTCTTTTACTGATACTTTTTTCTTTATAACACTGATAGATTTCTCCAAAATTTTCGGGCAGGGGAAGCTCTGGTCTTCCAAACTTTACACCCTTTTCTTTTGCTATCTTGATTCCCTCAGCTTGTCGCTGTCTGGTATTTTCCCTTTCTATCTGTGCGACATAGGACAATACCTGCAATACCAAGTCTGCAATAAATTTTCCCGTAATACCGTTTATCCGATTCCTTGTATTCAGCAGTGGAAAATCCAAAACCGTGATGTCTGCATTCTTTGTCTTTGTTAAATAACGCCATTGCTCCATGATTTCCTCATAATTGCGTCCTAAACGGTCGATAGATTTAATAAAGAGTTCATCATCTGCCTTTATCTTTTTTAGTAACTTTTGATAGTTCTTTCGCTCAAAATTTTTTCCCGATTGTTTGTCTATATACATCTGCTTTTGAGTGAAACCAAGCTCCTGCATTGCTTCTACCTGCCTTGCGATATTCTGGTCTTTGCTGGATACTCGAATGTATGCATATTTTGCCATATTAAAATCCTCCTTTGCCTGTTATGTGCAAGGATAATTATAAACAAGGCGAGCTACTAAAATATAAACGAAATCATAAACAGAGAGAGTGCAAATCCACGCAGAAATGCACTCTTTTTTTTATAATACAATCTTCCAGTTACTGTCCTTATGTAGCACAAGCTCATACTGTGACACCTGCATAGCCTTTGTCTGATTATCAAGGAATTTTACAGCTACCTTGGCTTTCACATTGTCCCCGTCTTTTGTAAAGATAGGGTTTACCAATTCAGAATAAAGGTAGTCCCTGCCGATAGATTCGAGCACATTTCCCGATACATAATAGGCAAGTTCTTTTTCTGTGGCTGTCGGATATAACTTAAAGAATGTTTCCAGAAAAGCAGTAGCGTCATTGACGGTATCAGCGTCCACGCTTGCGTCTGCTTCTGGTGTCTTTGGTTCATAGTCTGATTTTTCGATTGCTGGGGCAAGGGTAGGGTTCTGAACGATTACCATATCCCCGTCAGCGTCTACATGGACTTTTACGGTATAGGTTGCCTTGACCGCTGTTGTCTGTTCTCCCTCTTTTATCTGCTGATCTACTTCGTAGATAGCAGAAAAAGTGTCCGTTCCCGACTGTTCGATACTCCATACAATCACATCTGTAACTGTGGAGCTGGTCGGTATATCATTTCTAATGGTATCCACATTCAAGTCCTGCAATTCCTTTATCAGATAACCGCTGATTGCCTGCGTCCTTGCGTCAATCGCTTCTTTGCTGTTATTCCATGTGTAATAGGACTTTGCAAAGTTCTTCACGAAATTTTCTATCCCATTGGTATCCTGCAAGCGAAGTTCAATGATTTCTTTTTCATGGGTGGTGTGCTGGTCGATAGCGGTAAAGTTCTTATACACCCCAAAGCTCACGCTTGCGATAAGCACCACCCACAACACAACCACGGTTTTCTTATGTGTGCCTACCTTGACAGTACGCACCTTTTTTTCTTTTGGTTCTTTGATAGTTTCTGTCGGTTTCTTATTCTTCTTAAACATATTTTTCAAGTCCTTTCTATTGTTTTACTCGTCCTGCACCGATTAAGTGCTGTTGCCAGTAATTACTATTCAAATCTGCATATCCTATCGGGTCGCCTGCGTGGTACATTTTGTTATTTCCTACATAAATGCCAACGTGGGTTACATACGAACCAGCATTATAGGTAGAATGGAAAAATACCAAATCGCCTGCTTTTGCCTGCGAAAGTGGAAGATGTTGGGTTGCGTCATACTGTGCTTGTGCCGTTCTCGGTAAGAAGATACCAGCTTTTCCATAGCACCATTGTGTTAGCCCCGAACAGTCAAAGGAAGTATTCGGGTTACTGCCCCCATACACATAGTTCCAGCCTTGATATTTCAACGCTTCATTCACGACCTTTTGTGCCAGCTCTCCCGATACCTGCGGAACAGTTAAATACTGATTAACTAATTCCACATAGAACATATTTCCATAGCCATACCGCCAGCCCCTGTTCTTCGCAACAGCTATCGGGTTGGTATAAGTTACTTTCTTTCCACCCGATTTCTCACGGGCGAAGCTCTCTGCAAGATTAAAAGTGTGTTTCTTTCCTTTTCCTGCCACATATCCCACATAGCCACCGCCATAGTTATAGGACTGTATCGCTACATTCAAATCGTCGATACCTTGATTTTTGCAGGAAGAAAGCAGGGACGCAAAATATTTACACCCCTGCTTGATTGAGCTTTCCGTATCTAATGAGTTGGGCGGTAGTCCCAGACTTTCAGAGCTTTGCATAACGTCTACGGCTGTACCGCCACTTTCCACTTGTATGATTGCCAGCAATACATTGACATACTCGGAGATACCGTATTCTTTCGCATATTTTTCTACCATAGGCTGATGTTTCAAAACTTCGGCAGATAGGTTCATTCCTGCATAATTAGAGGAATAGCTGTTGCCCCCGTCGTCGTCCTCGGCACTAATCAGAACCCCAAAGAACAGCACAATCGAAAAGAGGATAGGAAACAGACTGCCGACAATAGCGATATGTCTTAGTTTCATTTCTTCCTTTGTCCTTTCTTAAACAGGGTTCGCTTGTTCTTTTCGGTATTCTGCTGTGTGTGGTTTTGTGTAGTTGTCGTCTGCGTTTTCGTTATACGGTCAACCTTGTAGTTCTGCCTTACTGTTTCTTGATTGACCGTCTTTGCTGATGAACTGCCCGAAGATAGCGGACGTTCTTTGACAACGCCTGCTTTGACTTCGTTATTCTTAACCGTAGAAGCTGTGGCAGGGCATTTAACTTCCTGCGGTTTTTCCACATTGACCTTAGAAGTCGTGGCTGGTCTTTCATGGGGACGGATAGCTCCGCTTGTCGCTGATCCGTCCGTTTTTTTACCTGCCTGCCTTGCCTCCTGTGCCTTTTGAAGCTCCATACGTTTACCCGCAATATTCTGTCTATGTAGCTGTTGTTTTTCTAACCGCCCAGACTGGCGATTTTCTTGTTCCTGCATTACACCACGTTTGAAGTCGGATACGCTGGACTTTGCCTTTTCTTTGGCAGAGTGAACCGCATAAGCGGTCTGTGTCGGCATATCTTTTATATTTTCTTTGACAGCAGTTGCCTTGTCTTTGACATTGTTCTTTGTGTCAAGGACAGCACCAACGGCTGAACCTGCTTTCTGTCCCATGCTGGAGCTTGCATTTCCACGACTTCCTTTAGTTCCATTCTGGCGTGTGGATTTTGAACTGGCAACGACACCGCCAGCCACCGCACTAGCAACACCGCCCGTAGTTACAGCCCTCGCAAGCCTATGTTCCATACGTCTAGCCCTATGTCGCATAAACATATAAGGACGGCGGAATATTCTACGTCCCATGCTCTGACTGTCGCCAGCGTTTAAAGAGAACATACTCATTAAATCGCCCAGTTTCATGTAGATACCTGCGAAACACACTATCTGCAAGAACGCCACCATAAAGAACGGGTAGTCTGTGGAAATGTTGTAGAACATACTGGAAATACTAAAGGCTACCGTAACAATCAGTGTAATTCCTGCCCTTGTCATAATGGTATTGAACACACGAACGATTGCCTGTTTTGCCATGCTCTCATAGCTCGGTATCATGGAAAGTAAAAAGCTGATAGGCAAAAACATTGCAAAGATGATGAATAGTATCTGACTGAACAACATCATACCCGTAAGCAAGAATACAAATACGGTTATTCCTAAGTTGAAGATAAGCAGGAAGAACACCATGCCTAAACGGTTCACGACCTGCGGTATCGTCAGATTGTTGTTGTCGTTGTCCTCAATCTCGGTCTTGACTACATTTTCTCTGGTTTCGCCGTCCTCGTCCTCTGGGCTTGCCGATACCAGAGATTCCACACGGTCAGAGCCGATTTCCTCTATATCGCTGTTGCCAAACTGTAAGAGTAGCCACGGCTGTTGTACTTGTATGGAAAATAGGCTGTCCCTTATCAAGTCCACGCTGTCTGAAGTGCTATAATAAAGTTGTAACAGAAGTGGCTAATAAGATATAATCATCTTA